>ERZ778497.269-NODE-269-length-47621-cov-70.927406_pt1 | contig 47621 bp, 44 predicted proteins | sample MGYA00509938_ERZ778497 | MGnify/ENA primary metagenome ERZ778497 (study PRJEB29527, sample SAMN07138969) | mouse gut metagenome | material: feces | host: mouse | place: China:Nanjing | collected 2016-01-25 ... | reverse complement strand
TGTAACTATAAATTCCTTGATTTTTTAAGGAAAATCACTTGACAATATAGGGAGGGATAGTTTGAAAAAGGCAAGCAAAGAAGCACTGAAAAAAATAGCCAAAGCAAATGTCGAAAATAATAAGATAAGAAATATAGCATTAACTACATCTGTCATCGCTGTTTCCATCATGTTGATTATCGTTTTGGGAGTTGGAACAAGCTATGTCAAAAATTTCTCAGAGATGAATACAAGGTTGAAAGGTACAAATGCGCAGGGATTTGTATGGGATATTTTTCCTGATAAAGGCAGACGCTTGCAGGAAATAAAAGAAATTGAAAATATAGGGAAACAATATTTTGTAGGAACAATTGAAAGCGGCAGGGAACAGGAACGTGTATCATTGACAGCTTATGATATAAATGAGTGGAATAATAACATATTGCCAACGATAACTAATTTTACAGGTGTATTTCCGACTAAGGAAAACGAAATATTGTTATCCGAAACAACAATAGAAACATTTCGATTAGGTGGAATAAAAATAGGTGATAAGCTGACATTAAATGTTAAAATTTATGATGGAAGTATACAGGAAGAATTTACAGTAGTTGGCACATATAAAGATTTTGTGAAATGCAGCCTTAGAAACATTAAAAGTATAAGCGGGAATGTTTTGGCAGCAAGTCTAGAAGCAGAAAATTATACAATGTACCCTACCTGTAATTGTATTGTATCAGAACAATTGGCGAATAAATTGGTATCTAAAGACCATATCTATTATACATTTCAAATAAAGGAGGCAAAAGGTATTGATGAGATCATCATATCAGAATTAGGTTTGCAGGATAAAGGTCAGGTTATGCTTGTTGATGCCGAAGGTGGAACAAGTCAGTATGTAGGCTTCTTTCTGGCAGTATTGATCTGCTTGGTAATTAGCCTGTGCAGTTATTTGTGTATCTATAATATTATGAATATTTCATTCGTAAATGATGTTCATTTTTGGGGAAATATTAAAACGATAGGCACAGATAATAAACAACTAAAATATATTGCGAATTATGAAACAAATTATTTTGTACTGCGTGGATTGCCTATTGGTTTATTGATTGGTGCATTTGTGGCAGCAAAGTTCGTTCCATTTATACTTAGAACAGCTGTTGGAAGTGGTGGGTATGCTGATATTATGCCTATGAAAATGTGGCACAGCGGTTGGCTTTTCTGCCTGACAATGGGCTTTTGCTACTTTACTGTATGGATTAGTTTTAGGAAATCTATCAGATTTTTAACTCGAATTTCACCTGTTGAAGCGATACACTTCAATAGTGAGATGGATACAAATAAGGGAAAACAAAAAGAACAACATAGATGTAATGGAAAACTATACAAAATGGCATGGCATAATATTATAATTGAAAGAAAAAAGTTTTTGGTGGTAGTTACAACGTTATTTTTAGGATTTTTTGTATTTTTGTTATCCTATACAATGTTTTCCTCACCCAATTGGGATTTATATTTAGATACTGAAGCACCTGATGATTTTAGTATCAGGGATAGTAATGTGACAGATTCTTTACTAGCCGGGGAACAGGGAATCCAATACCTGACAGAAGATATATATTATCATTTAGAGCAGATGCAGGGAATAACCAGTATTGAAAAAACATATGTCCAGCCTGTAACTGTAAAGTATTCTAATAAACTGCAAGAGTATTCTTTAAATACAGAAGATTTGTTTGGAACTGCATTGGGAATTTCTAGCGAAGTTATTCAACAATATGCGTTGGCAAACGGAGCGGTATATTCAGTAGATGACATCAATGATTTTATGAAAGGTAGTCCAGTATATATTAGTGCTGTTGATAACGGAAGTTGTCCTGATTTGACAGGGAATGTAATACAAATATACAGTGGTGAAAGTACGATTCAGACATACACGATTGCTGGAACAATACAGCCTGATTCAAAGCTGGATATAAGAGAGCTTGGTTCAATTACAAATACAAACTATACAGATCAGGAAAAAATCAGGGTTTTTATGAGCGAAGCTGGTATAAAGAAATTAATTGAAGAACCATGTATTTATTATATACAAATGAATGCAGATAAGGATTTGGAACCTTATTTAAAAGAAGAAATTCAGCAGATTATAGACGAAAATAAAGTACAGACTATCAATAGAAGCGATTTACTGCCAACATTTCAACCAGTAGCACAATCTGTAGTCGTTATTGGCGCGATATTTTCTGGAATTTTGTTGATTGTAGGATTGATGAATTTTATCAACTCGCTATGTACCAGTATATACGCAAGGCAAAAGGAATTGGCAGTGCTGTCAAGTATAGGGATGTCAAAACAGCAGATGATTTGGTTGTTGAGTCTTGAAGGCGGGTACTATGCGATTATAACATTCGTGTCGTTAAGTACGATAGGAATAGGGCTGATTTATTTGCTGATGCAGGCTGTAAAATCACAAATGTATTATCCGGAGTTCAAATTTCCGACAGGTATTTTAGCTTTACTTTTCACATTATTATTTGTTGTTTGTATTATAACTCCATTATTGGCATATAAGAGCATAAATAAAAAGAGTATTGTTGAGAGATTAAAAAATAGTGAGGAGTAAAATGAGGAGGATATATGTTTATTTAAATATATATTGTGAGAAGAAATCTCAAATATTCAAAGGAAAGAGGTGAATAAGATGTTGGAAGTATTTATTAAAGAACGAAGAATTTAATATGGAAGAGCAGGCTGTAGAAGGATATGACTGTCTGCATGATTGCGGAAGCGGGGATTGCGCAATCTTTACAGGTTTGTTTTAGTACATAGTGATTTACGAATCGGTGTATTAAGATGTAAAAAGCAGGGGGAGTATTTTTGGACTTTCCCCTGCTTAAAAATGTAAAATTAGTCCATTAATAATTTGATTTTTCTATTATAAATGACACATACCTGAGAGGTGGCGAATGAAAGATTTAGCAGTAACTATCTGGGTAACAAATGATTGTAATTTATTATGTGAATATTGTTATGTAAATAAGCATATAGACTATATGTCAGAAAATACGGTCGATGAAGTTGTGCGCTTTATAAACAAAAGGATGAAGAAGTAAATTCTGAACGTTTAAAAATAGTATTTAGTGGTGGAGAACCATTACTAAATTTTAAAGTTATTAAACGAATAATAGATGGCTTAAAAGTGTTAGAGATGAAAAAAACAATTATTTACATGATAACAACAAATGGAACTTTATCATTATGTGATGATCATTATAAATATCTCAAAAAAATGTGGGTTTCAATCAGTATAGATGGAACAGAAAAATGGCATAATCTCGCTCGAAAATACAAAAATAGTTCTGAGGGTTCTTATGAAAAAGCTATGTTTACATTAAATGAAATGTTAGCAAAACAAATGCCAGCTAGAGTGAGAATGACAATAACGCCAGATAATGTTGTAAACTTTGCAGAAAATTACATAGAATTATATAAGATTACAAACCAATTAGTAGCGTTTGAACCGAATCTAAGTGATAACAGATGGAGTAAAGATACATTGGATATGCTATTTGAAAATTTAAGAAAAATTATTATTTATTTGCAAGATAATAATCTGAAAGATGCGAGGGAAATCACATATGCATTAAAGGAATAATACTTTCATTTTAGGACAAAATGCTCTGGAGGAATTAGTACATTTCATATTTCTTCAATAGGAAAACTATATCCCTGCATATTAGCAACAGGGGTAGAGGAATATGAACTTGGTGACGTTGAAAATGGAATTGATTTTAAAAGATTAAACAATTTTCACAAGATTAATGAAAAGAAAACTCAAGACTGTGAAGGCTGTTCTTTTTATGATAATTGTGAGAGTAAGACATGTAAAATTGTAAATAAGTATTATTCTGAAAGTTATGATTCACCTTCTGTTGTAAAATGTAATATACAAAATAAAATGTACCAATTGTTAATGGAATTTAAAAAATTATGGGAGAAGTAGTGTGAAAAATACTTCCAATGAAATAAAAGACACTGCCAAAGAAATATTAAATTTCATATGAAAGGGCAGTGCTTTTTCATTTTTATTTTAACCGCAGAGGTGGCATGGGGGATTACTATGAAGATTAATACAGAGGCGATTCAAATTACACCTTTAAAAAATGGCAGGGTGTTAGTTGGGAATGTTATGACAGGTGATTATTTAAAAATTAGCAAAGCATATTTTGAAGTAATTACGAGTATAATAAATCAGTATGGAGAATTAAATAAATTTTTACAGGAAAGTGATGAAGAACCAACTATAAAAAATAACTTGCAAAAATTGTATGAAGGTCTTGTACGTATTAAATATTTTGTGCAAGAAAACGAAAAGTTTATCGAAGATACAAAATATAATGAAATTTATTTAGCAGTGACTGATAGATGTAATCTAAAGTGTAAACATTGTTGTCAAGATAGTGGTTGTAGAGTTCACGATGCTTTAACTACAGATGATATTAAATTGGTAATAAATTATATTATAATGTTAAATCCAAAAGGAATTGTGTTTACCGGCGGTGAACAAATAATGAGAAAAGATTTAATTGAACTTTTACATTATGCTAGAACTAATTTTAAAGGACAGATAATATTATCTACAAATACACTACTTATCACTGAGAAAAACATTAATTCTATATTGGAGAATATTACTGAAATATCAATTAGTTTGGATGGTTATGCTCAGAATTCATGTGATATTGTCAGGGGTAATGGAGTTTTTAAAAGAACGATTGAAAATATTAAACTGATTAGAAAAAAAGGATTTGAAAATATTAGTATTTCTGTGTTTATACAAAATATATGGAAGGGCATGAAAATGAGTTTAATGAACTGTGTGAGAGATATGATGCGGTTCCAATTATAAGAAATCTTTTTCTAAATGGAAGAGCAAATATTAATGAAGATGACTTGGTGCCTTCTGATTACTTATGGCATATTACAAGGAGCAGAGAAATAAGTTGTAAGCATTGTAGGGCAGGCGAAAGAGAATTGTATATTTCATCAGCAGGAGAAATCTATCCATGTCCTAATTTGCAATACAAAGAATTTTATTGTGGGAATGTTACAGATCCAATGATTGAAAGTAGTTTTAGGGAAAGGAAAATAGGGGAGATTGCACGAGAAAAAATGAAAATTCATCGTACATGGAATCAAGAAAATTGTAAAAACTGTGAAATGGGATTGTTTTGTCAAACTTGTGAGGCGGAGTATAAGATGCTGATTGATAATAAAGCATTATATCAAAAGTTTTGCGAAACAAAAAGAAATTACTTATCAAGTTTGATTTAGAAAATCTTGCATTATCAAAACAAAATTTTCTAAAGAATATAGTATTTTTGAATTATATTAAAAAGTTGATTCATTCAATATTTCTGTCATAAAGATATTCAATATTATTTGTCTTTTGCATAACGATTTCACTTGTATTTAAAAGATTATGTGACAAAAATGTCAAAATAAAAAATTATCAATCAAAGTATAAAATGGAAATATAATTAAGTAGAGTGAATAGTGTATGAAAGAAGGAAAGGAAATTATGTAAATATTGAGTAAGAGAAATCGTAAAATTTTAACCCGTTTCATATATTAGGGTGAACCGCAATGAAGTCAAAATTTTCATGCAGTTCACCTTTTCCATTGTGAGATTTTACGTCATATTTTGCACTGCAAGGGGGAAAGGCTTAAAAAAATGTATGATGCTGCAGAGGGGGAAGATAAAAAAATCCTCGAACGTGTCCTGCGGAAGTACGGAGCATATAAGCTGGAGTTGTAGCTGAATGAAAAACTGAATATTGTTATACATACAGGACGTGGGGATATGTATAGCCACTATGTAGGTGCGCCACGATATGCCTGCTCTGATTTGTTTTTGGAGTGGACGTGAGGGAATAGAAATCATCTATTGAAGCAAAGGCATTGAGCGATAAGAACTTGATAAAATGCACAGCAGTTGTGCAGGGCGATGAAGCATATTCGTGATAATGATACTTCTGAATTTTCCGATTGAAATTCAGTCATAAATTGACGGTGCGATACCGATGTGGGCAGCGTAATGACCTGCCACTTGTATGTAATTTATCTGATTAAAAAATGGGAGAAAGTGACAGGGAATTTGTAATCTTTTTTTGTGTACCAAAACAGCGTGAGGGCGGTTATGAACGTAACAGTTTGTAGCCGTCCTTTTTTGTGTTTGAAGGGAGGAAATGAATGGTAAATAAGAAAAAAATCAGGAAAGAAAAACGGGAAAAGCCGACAAGGATTGTCGTGGAGCGTGTCTATCTTGGCGGTCAGAGCATGGAGGACGCTTTCTGCAAAATCAATGAGGAAACAGTCAAAGAGAATATTACTGAAATCTTGGAAAAAACGGTTTAACTTTCAGGGCGGTCATGTTATAATGCTTATAGTGTGTTCCGCCCTTTTATGGAGGTAGGAAGATGAAAGGGAACGGAACGAAAATTACAGCTTTATATTGCAGACTGTCACAGGACGATGGGAATGTCGGGGACAGCATGAGTATCCAAAGTCAGAAAGCTATCCTTGAAAAATTTGCAAGGGAAATGGGGAAAATAGCTTATTCTTTCTATGTGGATGACGGTTATTCAGGGACAAATTTCCAAAGACCGAGTTTTCAGAGAATGATAGCTGATATTGAGGACGGGAAGATTGATACGGTCATTACAAAAGACCTCTCCCGTCTTGGCAGGAATTATCTTGAAAGCGGCGCATACATTGAAGTGTTTTTCCCACAGCACCATGTCCGTTATATCGCAGTCAATGACGGTGTTGATTCCGAGCAGAGCGGAGGGCTTGACATCACGCCTTTCAAGAATATCCTGAATGAATTTTATTCGAGGGATATTTCCAAAAAAGTCAAAAGTGGGAAGCATATACGGGCGTTGGAAGGTAAATTCATGGGAACAACCGCACCATTCGGTTATAGGAAAGATCCGCAGAACAAAAACCACTTAATCGTTGATGAAACAACTGCACCCACTGTCAGGCTATTATTCAGTCTTGCCTTGGAAGGATACGGAACAAACCGTATCGGTAAAGTGCTTTATGAGAGGAAAATCCCAAAGCCGAGCTATTACAAGCAGGAGTTTTTCTCACAGCATGATACGGGCAGTGATGATTACTGGTATGACTGGAAACAGGAGGTCATAACACGGATTCTGCGCAATCCCGTTTACAAAGGCGGAATGTATGTGCATACCACTTCAAAGCCGACATTCAAGTGCAAAGGCAGGGGATATATCCAGCGGGCAGACAGGGAGATACTGGAAGATGTGCATGAGGCGGTTGTTACAAAAGAAGTTTGGCAGACAGTGCAGGACATCATTGACAGGCACACCAAAGTCAAGCCTTGCACTTCCGGCTATGAGAATATCTTCAGGGGGGCTTTTGAAATGCTCTGACTGCGGACAGACGCTCTTAATCCATACGGACAACCGCAACCCTGACAGGGATTTACTGGACAAGACCTATTACCAATGCACCACTTACCGTAAAAAGGGAGCGAACTTCTGTACCGCACACCGCATCAGCGCAGGGGATATTGAAAATGCTATCAAGTCAGACATTGACAGACACGCAGTAAAAGCGATGAAAGACAAAGAAAAATTCATAAACAACGTACTTCTAAGCATGAACGAGAGCAGCGCAGAACGTTCGGAAAAGGTAAAGGCGGAGATTGATAAACTCAAAAAGAGGAATGCCGAACTTGACCAGATGTATATCCGTCTGTATGAGGATTATTCCAGCGGGAAGTTGTCGGAAAAGAAGTTCACCATGATGTCAGCGCATTACGAGCAGGAACAGGACGCAAACGAGGAAAAGCTGTCGGAACTGGAAAAACAGCATAAAGCGAAATCTGCCGCTGTTACCAATGCAGAGCAGTTTACGGAGAGCCTTGCACAGTGCGCAGGCATGAAGAAACTGACTGCAACGGTGCTGAATACGCTGATAGAGAAGATAGAAGTACACAATCCAGCTATGGTCAACGGAGTGAAAGAACAGAAGTTGACTGTCTATTACAAATTCGTAGGTCAAATCGACTAAAGTGTCTATAAATGGAACGCAATAGATATGTCAAGGTTAGGGCGCGATTATCTGAAAGTCGGCTACTATACGGAAATCTTTTTCGTAGAGCGTGACATGAGATATATCTCAATCAATGACGGTGTAGACAGCACAAAAGGCACAACGATTTTACCCCGTTTCGCAACTTATTTAATGATTTTTACGCCAAAGATACAAGTAAAAAAGTACGGGCAATCAAACGGGCGCAGGGACAGGCGGGAGAACATCTGACAAAACTGCCTTACGGTTATATAGTAAGCCCTACCAACAAAAAGCAATGGATTGTGGACGAGGAAGCCGCCGTTGTGGTGAAACGGGTTTTTGATTTATGTATCGGTGGGAAAGGTCCCATGCAGATAGCAAAAATCCTCAAAGAAGATAAGGTACTGACTGCCAAAGCCCACTACGCAAAGAAAAAGGGGAAAGCACTTCCCGAAAATCCCTATGATTGGAGGGATAGTACCATTGTCGGTATTTTGGAGCGTATGGACTACTGCGGGCATACGGTGAACTTCAAAAGCTATTCCAAATCCCACAAGCTGAAAAAGCGGATTCCAACCACAAAGGAGCAGCAGGCAATCTTCTATAATACCCATGAAGCGATTGTGGAGGACGCTGTTTTTTGGAACGGGTGCAGGAATTAAGGGCAAACAAACGCCGTCCCACAAAAGCGGACAGACAGGGATTGTTTTCCGGCTTGGTATACTGTGCAGACTGTGGAAGCAAGCTACATTTCGCTACTTGCAAAAGTTTTAATGGCTCACAGGACCATTACCGCTGTGCAAAGTACAAAAGCAATACGGGAAGCTGTACGGCACACTTTATCCGCGAGGAAGTGTTGAAGCAGATAGTGTGGAGCAGGATATTTGACGTGACCGCCCTTTTCTTTGATGACATCATGGCTTTCCATGAAATGATGTATCAGCAACGCTCCGCTGAAACAGAAAAGGAAATGAAGCGCAGGAAACGTGAAGTCGGACAGGCGAGGAAGCGGATAGCGGAACTTGACCGTATCTTCAAGCGGATTTATGAGGACGATATAAGCGGTACAATCAGCCATGACAGGTTTTTGAAGCTGTCCGCAGAGTATGAAGCGGAACAGCGGGAACTGGAAGAAAAGGTCAAGGCAGACCAGCAGGAAGTCGATACCTACGAACAGAACAAGAGCGATTTTGACAGCTTCGCCGCGATTATCCGCAAGTATGTGGGGATAAAGGAACTCACCCCCGCAATCGTCAATGAATTTATCAAGAAAATCATAGTCCATGCGCCGGAAAAGGTAGGCGGGAAACGGGTACAGAAAGTGGATATTGTTTTCAACTTTGTAGGGGAAATCAATTTCCTTTCTGCCACGCAACCCAAACAGTAAGGCGCATAGGAAATCGAAAAGGCGGTACAGCCCATGAAATCGGGGCTATACCGCCTAATCTGAAATTACTTCCCTCTAACTGTAAACACTCGTGTTTACTAGATTTTTTGTGCATTTTTGCTTTATGGGTTCATGGATTCAGGTATTAGAATATTATTATGATAAAGAGATGTGGCTTGTTCTGCGGAAATTGACAGTAGGAAGTATTGAAATGAGTGAAATGGTATACATAGACCCTAAGCTGCTGTAAGGGGAAGCATTGCGACTTGTGGGCTTTATTAAGGAGTTGGAGATAGCTGGATGTTGTGTAATGCTTTTTGCTTTGAGGATATGATATAAAAAAGAAATACATATAGTGGATAAAATGATGATTGTAGAGGATAATGATGGAATTGTGGTGGTTTTGAATTGCAGAAAGGTAACTATACACAGCTTGGTCGGGTATATCTGTTATCTTGACCTATTAATACTTGATTTTTTTAACAAATGTAAAGTGCTGTTTATAGGAATATTGTATGAGAAATTAAATATAATTACGTAATATGGTATAAAAGTACGCAATAAAATATAAGTCCAAAAAGGATAGGACAGCAGATAGGTTCAATGTGCTATTAAAACAGCAAAAAGTATGCTTCTTAAAGAAATATTGAAGCAAACAGCAGTGATGAAAATGTATCTGATGGACGAATCCGCAGGAAAGGAGCAGGCCGCAAACCTTTTGTAGAACATCATCCAGACGCATATAGAGATCCTCCCAAAGTAATCCATTGGATTCCACAAAGTATGAGTCTGCCAAAAGAAGAATAAGTGCTTCTTTGAATATTTATAAAAAATAACAATAGTATTATATATAAAATTGCGTAATATGTTAAAATTACGCAAAAAAAAACAAAAAATTCCTTCCCACAACAAACAACAAACTTTAAATTACAAACCATAATACAAACATACTAAATAACACTACAACTTTTCTCTTCCCATAGTCTTGAAAAAGAAATTGCTGGTGCAAAGGGTATATTTAAAGGAAAATTGTGCAGGAAGTTACAAAAATAAGCAAATGAGTTTAAATTACAAATTGGAAATATGAAACAGTATTTATCAAATATTGTATAGGGATATGATTACAAAAATGTGAAATCTTTTATGGTAAATTATTCTGTAGTGAAGGCTGAATATGAAAACTATAGAACAGCAGTTGCCAAATAGGAAAACAGACGGAAAAGAAGTTGGAGCCTGAAAGCATAAAGGCAAGGTTAGCGCAAAAGGAAATAGAAGAATGGGAGAAGTATAAGAAAAATCTTATTACAGAAGTGATAAAAATGCCAGATAAGATTATGCTGGAAGAAGCAGGAGAACGAATATATTGTCCCCTGCTGTATAATTTATATGCACACAAACGCGGAAAGGTGATATGCAGCTAAGGCAGCCTGCGTTCGGCACGCGAGTAGGGAAAGGGGCCTATAAACGCGAACTTAAGCAAGAAGCCATGGTAAATTTTCTCTGCTTACGTTTTTTTGCTTTGCGTGCTTGTTCCTCGGGAAGTTTTTGCGCAATTATCCGTACAAAGCCCGTTTTACTTTTATACCTGTAAATTCCAAAGACCTCTACCATACTGTTGTTTCTGTGCATAAATATAATTCTGCGCAGTTGCATATCCTGCGTCTGCCATCACAAGATCGCCTTTTCCGAACGTAAAGTGCAAAAGAACCTCTTTTACGCTATAATGCGCCTGATTGCGCCACTGCTTTATTCAGGTTGTCTAGAAAATACGGAAAAATTTTATAGTCCCATATTTTTAAATGTTCTTGCAGAAATTTATCTATTTTGGTAAAATCCTTTTGTAAATTCATCATAGCCCTCTTTTAAGTGGAAGTGTATTTTTCAAAATTATTTTACACGAAAAAGAGTGGTTATGGTGAATTTTTTTAATTTTTTAGAAATGGGAAATTTGTACACTTTTTGTTTAAGTTCGCGCCTATACTGGATATCCATAAACATCTACAGTAGCGTGAATTTTGGTGCTGGCTCCTCCACGGCTGTGTCCTATTTCGTTTGGAAACCTCCTTTTTTGCACTAGTACTGTGCTGATGCGTATGGGCTATAGAAGCATCAATGGAAAGCTCATATAATTCGGGTTCTGAGTTCAAAACCCGGAAGATATTGTTGAGGATTCCGTATCAATCCATTTGAGCACCGCTGCGTGCAAGCCAGACCATAGCATTGAGCATCAGACGGTCATCCTTTGGTGGACGCCCCGTTTACCTTTATTATAGGGAATTAATGGAACTATCTGTTCCCATTCCTGATCAGTCAATTCATAACGCTTCAACATAATCAACACCCCTTTTTCTTTATTTTATCATAAAAAATGAGATGTGAACACACTTTTTGTGCATTTTTTATTTTTTAAACACGCTCTAGTACTACAGCGAACTTCCGGTGGCCAGTGCCTTCTTTTTCTGTTACAATAAAAGAAAAGGGGTGGTATTATGATGAAATCCAACCATGTTTGATCTCATTGCTTTAGAAAACTGGTATGCCGATGAGGAAAACAGCCTTTTGCTTCAAACAGAACTTGAGAAATATTTTCAGAATTATCTTCCCTGTTTCCATTCAGAGCCACAAAGGAAACTGTTCCGAACATTTATACTGGAGCTGTTAAGCCTGCTGGAGCGTAAATCCATCGAACCGATTGCACTCCATTTTTCCGGGGAGAAGTATGTCCGCCCCATGTAGTAGTTCTTTTCCCGCTTCCTTTTTGAGGAACAACCACTCATGGATTTTCCATGGACTGCTTTCCAGACAGGTCGGGCAGGTCCCGGGTATGCTGTCCGTGGATGATACGTGTTTTGTAAAAAAAGGGAAACATTCCGCCGGAGTGAAGTGCCAGTACTGCGGCCGTCTGGGCAAAACAGAAAACTGTCAGTCCGGCGTATTCCTTGCTTTTGCCGGGGACAACGGGTACGGCCTTGTGGATTATGAACTTTATCTTCCAAAGGAGTGGTTCGGGGAAGATTTTGCGCTGCTTTACAAAGAATGCCATATTCCGGAAGAAAAAACATTTTCCACGAAAAATGAGATTGCCGTAAGGTTGCTCAACTAGGTAGTACACAGCGGCATGGTTAAGGTGCGGTGGGTTGGCTGTGACGCAGCATACGGGAATGACCATGCTTCTTCCTTGACGGGCTGGAATTGCCGCAAGGGGTGTGGTATTTTGTGGCAGCAAACGCAAAAGAGCAGATATTTCGTGAATATCCGCAGATGTCTTATCCGGAAACGAAAAGGGGCCGCCCCAGAAAGCATCTGGTATTGTCCACTAAGCCAGTATCAGTACGTGAGATCGCAGAGGACCCATGGTCGGAAATATGGCTTTATTTAAGGAAATATGCGGATGGGGAAATAAAATATTTCGTTTCCAATACCCCGGGAAGGCTGTCTGTCTAGGAGCTGGACAGGGCGGCGGCCTTAAGATGGTCCATTGAACAATGCTTTGAAGAATGTACAAACAACCTAGGAATGAGGCATTACGAATGTCGGAGTTACTAGTACACTGTTTTTTTATCTTCGTATACAAAATGCTTGATATTTGTATCAGTGCAAGGCGAAGGAAGGAGGCGATGTGGTGGTATCGTTGACTGACGACAACACGACAATGATGCAAATAGCGAGTGCTTGGTATATGAGGAATTAAAAAACGGTGTACTAGGGCTGGAACCGTCATATGCTGTTTGTGATAATAGCACACCTGTTTACTACGTATATACGGGAGATCTTTAAAAAAACGATTCCATTGACCATACCGATGGTAGTAAAACTGATACATGGAATTATAACCTATACAATTACAAATATGAAAGTGATTGTATGTTACCACATACGCAGGAACCATTGTACCTATCATGAAGGGAACAACAACGGGATCTGTTTTCCAGAATTATTATACCTATAGAAAGGAAAATATTTAAAATATCATAACTATTCGTTAAAGTATGCTTTTGCGAATAGTTAAATGCCGCTTCTATTCACAAAAAACTATTTCCATATTCACCGTAAAGCTTTATATATAACGTATCCAGCAAAGCCACCCAATTCTCATAATCTTCTACTGTTATATTTGCGTCTTTTCCAAGTGTATCATATAAAATTATCTGAAATCCAGCCTAATCTTTCCGTAATCGGCATTTCTATCATAAATTTCGCAAAATCATAGTCTATCTTATGTATAGCGATATACTGTCCTATCTTTTTTAAAGAATCCACCATAATGTAATAATTAGACTCTTCCCGAGGTTTTTATCAACAACTCTGAAATGCTGATATTTTCTGCATTTCGGGTACATCTTTTCACCAAATATTACTCTTTTCGTATCATTTTCAAAGTTTTTAGTAGCAAATTAGTTGCAGTACCTGCACCGATAATTTTCCATCAGCTTGATACAATCTACTTTTTTATTACTCACAACGAGCTATCTACTATACCTGCTGCCACTGTCACTGCTACCACACCCAGAAAGATTACCTCATCCGTTCCTGCATCTACAATCGCATCTGCGTTGTTGGCAAGAAAGAAACCATATATCCTCTGGTACAGACCGTCAATGCATTATACCTACAATTACTTGAAATGCAGAAGGCATTTACCTCAAACGGTGCTACTCCTGATATACTTCCGTTTTCGGAAATCATTAAGGATTTGCAGACCGAATACACCAATATTCTGACAGCTATCATTGACCTGTGTGAAGGCGACCATCGTGAATAGCAATCTTACTTTTCAGTTTGGTATATACGAACCTGCAACTGATTCTATTATTGTCAACACTGATGAAAATTCCATTCTTGTTATCCATTGTAAAGAATGGAATTCCTCTGTTATCTTCGATGCTCCCAGTGATGCAGTCTATCTGTACCATTTAGCAGAAGAAACAATGCTTTTATACGCGAAGCTTGCATTGAAAGCAAATGGCTTGCAGGATTATGTAGATGCCATGAACAAATTTAATTAACAGCCTGTTTCCTATCTCCATCATTGTTCTTATGATGGAGATAGGTTTCTTAATTCATTCTTATGACATTCATTTGCAGTATTCTCTAAAATATACCTTATTTTTTGTTTTTCCTGTGCCTTTAAGGATATTCAGCTTTTCAGCCTTCAGCAACAAACAGCTTGCCGTCTTTATTTCAACTTCCAGCAATTTTGCCGTAGCAGCACTATTTATTTCTTTATTTGTTTCCAGATAAATCAAAATAATCTGCATTCTTGCTCTTTCCAATTCGGACATTTTCTCTTTTCTTTCAAAACCGTCCCTTATGCGAATAATCGCATTCAAATAAGTTCTTTCCTCATCCATATCAAACTCAGATTCTGGTGAACCATTTTGTTTCAGTTCCAAAGTGTTTAGTAGCAAATTAGTTGCAGTATCTGCACTAAAATATTTTCTATTGGCTTGATATAATCTACTTTTTTATTACTCACAACGAGCTATCTACTATACCTGCTGCCACTGTCACGCTACCACTGTCAAAACGAAAGGAGCATCACTATGAGCAACAAACATAAAATCTAACCATTAGTTTCAGAATCACCGATACCGAACGAAAACAAATCGAGGCACACATTCTTGCCAGTGGAATGATGAAAAAAGATTACTTTATCCGTTCCTGCATTTACCCGCATCTGCGTTGTTGGTAAGAAAGAAACCATATATCCTTTAGTACAGACTGTCAATGCCTGCATCTGCAACCCCTTTTACCTGTCTATCTTGATTGCCGGGAAAATTCCAACAAATGCTCATCTCGTACCTCCAATAAACTACTTTTATTTCAATTGTTCTTTTTCTTCATATCTCTTGCGATAATAGTTCATAGTACGGTATTCCAAAATATCCTTCATATGTTTCTTAAACGCATCATACCTTATTATTTCTTCCAAATCATCCCGAATTGCAATCGCATAGCCATCTTTCTCAATAAAGAACCCTTTTCCGGAAGCCTTTAAAAATTTAATCGGCATATTTTTCGCCTTGCTTAAATGCTGTTTATCCGTCATAGCTTTATAATCAACATATGATACGTCCGCCGCAAAATCTTTCCAATTTGTTCCATTATCAAAGAATGTTTTCCATGCTCCTAACACATCTTCATCTTTAACTGCCAATCGTATATCTCCATCATTATAGAAACTATATAAAATTGGCATCTTATAAATCTTGTGCATATCAGTAGTTTCAATTAAGAAGAGAAATTCTCTTCCTATTCCCGAATATACCACTTTTTCATCTACTGAAAGTTCGTGCATTTCATTTAAAAATTCCATGTATCTTCGAAATGGATTTTCCTTTGCGTGTTTCATACAATATTGATAAATATCATCATCCATATATGTAAACAATTCTATACGAGATGGAACTTTTCCATCTAGCAGTTCTTTTACCCTATAAAATTCCTGCTTAATTTGCTCTTTCACAGATAATGATTTCTTCTCCAGTTCCTTGAATAAATCAATCAGTCTCATATCGAAATCCACAATACAATCATCAGGATACTCAATATCAGCATAATTGCAGGCACTCTTTTCTCCAAGATCTTTCCCACCACTTAATAGTAATGGTGCTCGTCCTGCTTTTTCATAGTTACCAATAAAGTCTAAAACATTTAGATATTCTTTACCTTTACTGATACGAAGCCCACGCCCTAACTGCTGTAAAAATACAATTGGTGACTCGGTTGGTCTTAAAAACATAACCGTATCAAGAGCAGCAATATCTACACCTTCATTAAACATATCTACAGAGAAAATCATCTTTATTTCCTGTTTCTTCAGTTTCTCAATTGCTTTATCCCTGTCTTCTGAAAACTCTCCATCCGCATTACTATATACTGCAACAGCCTCAATACCTCTTTTACAAAATTCCTTCGCCATTTCTTCTGCATGCTGTCTGGAACAGCAAAAGCCAAGAGCTCTTTTAGAACGATATTTCATGTAGTATTTATAAATCAAATCGTATCGTTTTGTATTGCCAATATAAGTTTCATTTAATTCCTTTTCGTCATAACGACCTTTTACAAGATGCAATGATGAATAGTCTGTTTCATCATAAATACCGTAATAGTGAAATGGAACAAGCATACCTTTATTGATTGCTTCTTTTAATGAAATTACATATGGTACATTATAATCACAGATTTCATAAATGTTTTTTCCATCCATTCTTTCAGGTGTCGCAGTAAGCCCCAGCAAAAACTGCGGCTTAAAATATTTTACAATCCTTTGATATTGTTCATTTACCGCATGATGAAATTCATCAATAATCACATAATCGAAATAATCCGGCGCAAAAAAATCTTCTGTCAAATATTCATTCCTGCCAAGTGTCGCTACAGATGCAAAAATCACAGCTTTATCCGTATCCTTCTGTTTTCCGTAAAAGAAACCATAGTCATCGGAATGCCTCACATTTTTAAAGGATATTGCTGCCTGTTTTAATATCTCTTCTCTATGAGCCACAAATAATACACGCTCGTATTTTGCTGAATCAAATGCCGCAAGATATGTCTTACCCACACCGGTAGCTGCCTGCACCAACCCCTTCGTCGCCCCTTCCGATCTGCTATCTTCCAATGCATACAAAGCTTCTATCTGTGCTCCTCGTGGTTGAAACAATATTTCAACCTTAGTATCATCATCTTCTTCCAAATTATCATATTTCGCTAAATCTTTTGATACAGCAGGCTTGTGCCAGTTCTTAGAATATTTTGTGAGTTCATCGTCATCAATCACAAGGGAATGATTTTCAAACAACTCCACAAATGTATCATAAAACAAACTAAAATTCTTTTTATCATCAAGACTACTAAATCGGTAATTCCACTCTATTCCGGAAGTCAATGCACTTCTCGAAATATTAGAAGAACCAATATATATTTCTCCAACATTTTCATAATGAAATATGTATGACTTCGGATGAAATGAACGGTCTTTATCATTATAAAATCTTAAATCTACCCTGTTGCCCAATTCTTTTTTTATCAAACATAAAGCTGATGGCTGGGTAATTCCAAGATAATTTCCGGTAAGAATTCTCACCTGTACACCACGATCTAACGCCGCCTTTAAATCCTTCAAAATCATTCTCACTCCCGATTCCATAAGAAAAGAGACAATAATATCAATCTTATTTGCTTTTAGCATACTCATTTTTAACTGGTAATATAAAAAACGATTTCTGTTTTTATCGCCAGTCATGACATCTGTATATCCTATTTGTAATCCATCAATATCTAGCCTTTCCGCAAAATCAGATTGAGCCATTTTTCTTCACCTCTTCCCGGTCGCACATCCGAAGTTATCCACTGATCTTCTTTCTCCAAACCATCTATTCTACTCAAAAAATCTGCAAAAGTCTCTTCTGTCATATCTGTAAAATATCGTCCGTTCCTTTCACCTTCGAAAATACCATATTTGAAAGATGTGTATATAATTCCATTTTTCTTTAATGCAATCATCATCTTTCTCATTACCTCAAACAATTCTCCGACCGGTAAATGCAGTATGGACGAGCATGCCCAAATGCCATCGTACTTATCTACTTCCGATAGGTTCTGAAAAAAAATGTTTCTCACTTTAATGCCAGTGTATTCGCTAGCCAATTTACACAACTCTTCCGAACCATCAATAGCTTCTACATTATACCCTTGTTCCAAGAAATATTTTGTATCACGCCCAGAACCGCAGCCGAAATCAAGTATACTGGAACCCTTTTTCAACTTTGTTAAAAAATGTTTTTGCATTGTTGTAAAATCAATATTTACTGTGCTTTTATAAAATTCGTCAGCATAACTATTATAATAGCTAAGAGTATTATTGTATTGCATGATATTCTTTTCCTTCTTAATATTTATAACTATTATTTTTTTGTATTGACCAATTTTATTAATCAAACTATCTGTATCAGCAAGCTGAAATGTTTTGCTTGATATGGCAATACTCTTTCCATCTATATAATATCTACTATTTGAAGCCCAAACCGATTTTTAATAAATTCGTTTGGTTCATGGTATTATTGGTTTCAATGTTACAATTTCTGCACCACATAATACACCGTCCTCAACTTTCTTCTGTATCACTATTCATAGCTGATAATATCATTCACACTGCATTCAAGATATGCACACACCTTCTCTAAGACTTTATTAAATACCGGGCTCTCTTCTTCCCATTTTGGCTACTGTTGCAGAATCAATCCTGCATGTTCAACCAAATCCTGTTTTTGTAGTCTTTTTTCTAACAATATTTTCCATAATCCTATATATGATACAACCATTTATACGTACCTCACTTTTATTTGTAAAACATTATAAAATTCCATTATCAATTATAACACTTAAAAAACAAATAATCTACAAAATCCCCATTCTTTTAAAGATTTCTTTCATTCATATAAATGGCTGTTATTCCTTATCCATATTCCCAAACATCTCTCCATATTACTCTATTAAACAACTTAATTCCAGCAAAATACTCCATATCCTCAAAGCTAAATACCTCAGACAATACATCTGCTGAATACTCTGTAAGTCTATCTGCATCAATTTCCAACAGTTCCATTGCCCCTATCGCCTGCTTCGCTCTCTCTTTAATAAATTCTTCCGCTTTCTACTTCTCATAGTAATCTGACAGGAGCCTTGCCTCCTCATATACAGAATAGAAACCTATGTTCATATCTATCTTTTCAAAATACGACCAAACCATCTCAAATGCCGATTCTGTTCCCTTGGCATCAAACGGATAACAACATACTTTTTCAGCTACACTCATTCTCATATAATCAGCTTTATTGGCGGGTAAGCATGTTCCAAATGAATATCAATTTTTCCTTTGCCGCTTGCTTTCATATGAACCGAATCGTAAAATTCTTTCTTGGTTCTATTAGCTGTTTTCCTCTTCCTATAAGCATTCCTTCCTTTATCTAATTTCTTTATCTGCCATCAGAAAATCTTCATTTGCCTCAAATCTAAAACCTGTGCGGAGAGAATTTGCCAGATACGTAAAACGCCATGCGTTTCACAATCCGGTTAGAGGGATTCAATCCCCTAAAACCTCTCTCTATGCCCCTTCCGGGACAAATATCTGTAATACTTTGTGTGCTGCCAATACCTGTCTGCATTACTGCTGGTATTACCATATAATATCCGATATTACTTTTCTGTGCTTTGTAATGCCAATCGTATTAACTTCTCCTGATTGCCTTACTACAAATCCGCCCAAAAAGCCATCACAGGAGCTTTCTGGAACTTCTCCAAAACACGGGGTATCTTCTGTGTTTCCCTCCGTAACAGGCTCCGTCATTTTAGAAGCTGTCAGCTTTCTTTTAGGCATCTGTAGTCCTGTAATCCTTTCTATTTCATCTCTGACAATCAGCTTTATTGCATTGATAAACTTGTGGCAGATGAACTGGAAATTTCATGGCAGGAGCTTTTGAAAGCAAAAACAGAATTCATATTTCTCTTCATCATAAAGAATATTGCTTAAATTATGATAAACCCATTCTAATTGCGAAATATATCTTTTTGCTTGCCATGTGGACACACGCTGATTAAGAGCATGAAATACAGTGTCATAAAATTTTCGTTTTCTCCCTTGTAATATACGGTGTTCACAAAATTCTTGAAATGACAATTCGTTTTTCTCCCTTTTTCGCACTTCCGCTTATTATCAAAATCACAAAATGATATATCCTATATTTCGTTATTGGATTTTTGATAAATTGTATAGTATGAAATTCGTACTTAATCAAATCAATACTTCTCTGACGCGCTACAAGCCGTTTTTAGAATTAAAAACATAAAAGCAATACATTTTACAACAAATACCCCAAAAGCGATTACAGGGCATTGTAGCGCGCCACACATGTATTAAAAGAAAAAGCATCATGAAAGCTTGTCACATAGGAAAGAATGTGATATATTGTCGATATGGAACAACCGTGTTGTAAGGTGGTAACCTCCAACCTTTCTGAAAGCTGCATTCGCGGTTATGCCGTTCGGGCATATCCCATCATGGGAAATACGAAAGATGGAGGTGGTGCAATAAGTATTTACGAGATTTTGAGCCTGTTGTTTTTTGGCGGTAACTTCTTAATTACATTGCCTACCTACATAGATAGGAACAATAAGCATAAATAAAAAAGCCTACCTTGTTACTTGGCGGTACAGGTAGGCTTTTAGCACACTTGGAGGTCAATCACTTTGTGGGCGATTGTTCCTTTCTTTATGTCTAATATAGCATATCTGGCAGCAGGGCGCAAGAAAAATGAGCCTGATGCAGAATAGGCGGTGTCATATGTTAAAGCACAACGCCAACGCCACTATGAGGTTGCTGGGAAAACAAAATATAATGGAACTGGGAAATATTGAAGAAAAGCTCTGGGAAGTTGTAAAAGACATAATGACCGCGAACGGGATTCCAGAAGAATTTATTGGCAATAAATTATTTATGATGGGTATTAATATCGTCCAATATGGCGTGACATTGGGAAAGCGCATTGAAAGACAGCGAAACAAGTCAAAGTATGGTCTTTCAGCATCACAGCGTGATTATATGAGGGCTATTCTTGAAATTGTGCAGAATAATAACCAGAGTGAGGATTCGTGTATGATTTATAAGTTGCGGATAGCTTATGTTAAGTGCTATGAGTAACGAGGACTATATTGCTAAAACACATCACTATACGCTTGCAAGATACCGCAGAGAGAATAAAACGACGCGACATCATGAAGAATCCAAACCTGTTAATGAGATATATCGTGAGAACATTAGAAAAATGATTGAAATTTGTGTGCTACCTGTGTGCTACGTGGCAAAATTTAAGGCTACCGCCGACACCCTCTGTCAACGATAGCCCTTGATTCTACGCTATTTCTTAGAACTTGCCTTCCTTCGCTGCTTCCTCAATCGAAACTGCAACTGCGACTGTAGCACCAACCATAGGATTATTACCCATACCGATAAGTCCCATCATTTCTACATGCGCAGGAACAGATGAAGAACCTGCAAACTGTGCATCAGAATGCATACGTCCCAATGTATCTGTCATACCATAAGAAGCCGGACCTGCCGCCATATTATCTGGGTGAAGTGTACGACCTGTACCACCACCAGAAGCCACTGAGAAATATTTCTTGCCAGCTTCAATTCTTTCTTTTTTGTATGTACCTGCAACTGGATGCTGAAATCTTGTTGGATTAGTTGAATTTCCTGTAATAGACACATCAACGTTTTCTTTCCACATGATTGCAACACCTTCACAAACATCATTTGCACCGTAGCAGTTTACCTTACCACGAGGACCTTCTGGATCAGAGTATGACTTTCTAAACACTTCTTTTACTGTATTTGTATAAGGATCATACTCTGTCTCCACAAAAGTAAACCCATTGATACGAGCAATAATCTCTGCTGCATCTTTTCCAAGGCCATTTAAGATAACACGAAGTGGTTTCTGGCGAACTTTGTTCGCTTTTTCAGCAATTCCAATAGCGCCTTCAGCAGCTGCAAATGACTCATGTCCTGCCAGGAAGCAAAAACAATCTGTCTCTTCTTCCAAAAGCATCTTTCCTAAGTTTCCATGTCCAAGACCTACTTTACGGTTATCTGCTACAGAGCCAGGAATACAAAAAGCTTGAAGTCCTTCTCCAATTGCTGCTGCAGCATCTGCTGCCTTTCTGCAATCTTTTTTAATCGCGATTGCCGCACCTACTGTATAAGCCCAGCAAGCATTTTCAAAACAGATTGGCTGAATTTTTTTAACCTGATCATATACATCAAGACCTGCATCCTTAGTAATTTTTTCAGCCTCTTCGATGGAATTAATACCATAGCTATTTAAAACTTCAGTAATCTTATCTATTCTTCTTTCATAGGACTCGAATAATGCCATAATTATTTTACCTCCTTATCTGTTCTAGGATCAATAATCTTAACAGCATCTGCAACACGTCCATACTGACCTGAAGCCTTCTCCCATGCTGTATTTGGGTCATCACCCTTCTTAATAAAATCAGTCATCTTGCCAAGACTTACAAACTTGTAACCGATAATTTTGTCATCAGCATCAAGAGCGATACCTGTAACATATCCTTCTGCCATCTCAAGATAGCGAGGACCTTTCTTTAAAGTACCATACATTGTACCAACCTGACTTCTTAATCCTTTACCCAAGTCTTCAAGTCCTGCACCTACAGGAAGTCCTTCTTCCGAGAAAGCGGACTGAGAACGTCCATATACAATCTGCAAAAACAGTTCTCTCATAGCAGTGTTAATTGCATCGCACACAAGGTCTGTATTTAATGCCTCCATAACAGTTCTGCCAGGAAGCAACTCTGCTGCCATCGCTGCCGAATGTGTCATACCTGAGCATCCAATTGTCTCGACTAATGCTTCCTGAATAATACCTTCTTTTACGTTCAAGGACAGCTTGCAAGCACCTTGCTGTGGTGCACACCAGCCTACACCATGTGTAAAGCCAGAGATATCTTTTACTTCCTTAGCTTTTACCCATTTTGCCTCTTCTGGAATTGGTGCACATCCATGATTACCGTCGCGTGCTACTACACACATTTCTTCAATTTCCTTTGAATAAATCATGTGAAAACTCCTTTCGATTACTTAACTTTTATTTTGAATGTGTGACAAAAGTCTCACATTTCTGACTCAGAAACTAATTGTAAAAATATTTAAAAATAGATTTTTAATAAATATTTTTACAATCTATGAAAACTGACTTAATGAGGTTATCCATACATTGATATTTTCGCATATTTTTAGAAAAATAGCAATTGAAAATTCATAATTTTGTCAAAAAATTGTCAAAAATATCAAAAATCTATAAAGTCATTAAATTTTTGCTGTAATTTCATCTTGATTTTTATAAATACTGTTCGCCTCAATATATCCTCTAACCATAGAAATTGGATAAATATTAGAGTTGCGTCCAATTATAGTTCCTGGATTAAGTACACTATTACAACCAACTTCCACATTATCACCAAGCATTGCACCCATCTTTTTAAGTCCGGTTTCTATATTTCCATAAGGAGATTTTACAACAACAAGAGTCTTATCGCTTTTCACATTAGAAGTAATAGAACCAGCACCCATATGTGATTTATAGCCAAGAATACTATCACCCACATAATTATAATGTGGCACCTGAACCTTATTAAACAAAATTACATTTTTTAGCTCTGTAGAATTACCGACAACAGCGCCTTTTCCAACAATGGCATTTCCTCTAATAAACGCACAATGGCGAATTTCTGCTTCTTCATCAATAATACATGGTCCATTAATACATGCCGTCGGCGCAATTATTGCAGATTTTGCAATCCAAATATTTTCATCTCGTTTCTCATATTTATCAATAGAAAGAGTTTTCCCAAGCTCAATAATATATGCTCCAATTTTAGGCAATAATTCCCACGGATAAACTGCCCCATCAAAAAGCGATACTGCCAATGTTTCCTCTAAATTGTAAAGATTTTTGATTTGTAATTGTTCCATTATTCCTCTCCTTTTATATAAGATTTATTTAGATTCTTCTGCTGCCCCAGCCATCAAAGACGCCCAATATTCATCTGAAACAGGTTCCTCATCAAGCCATGATTGCGAGATAGATACTGTATTTTCTGATGATGAATTAAAATTATCAAAATCAAATTGTATTTTTTCATCTGCATATTTTAAGTATGCATCAAATGGATTCCCTGTTTTTGATATAAAACCTGTTAGCTTATCTTTTGTTTTGCCATCAGTAAATAGCTCCTGCATAATATCTTCCGTAAGTGAAAACTGTGCAATTGTATGCCCAATCTTAAAACCACAGTCACATTCATAAAACCACTGGCTCTTTTTTAGTTTATGCGCCTTACATCTTGGACATGCAAGATTCGTATCAATTGGTTCTGGTCTATCTGGAAAATCAAATATCACTTGCCCGCTATCAGTAAGTTTTAATGCTGCATTAAACTTATTTCCACTCTTTGATAAGAAACCTTCTATTATATCTGTTTTTTTATTGTTAAGTAGTTGTTTCACAAGTGTATCTGAAATTTTAATGCCAGCAATTTTATTATTAATAGAAAAATGACAGCTATGCTCCAAATCATTTCTATTATAATTAGAACAACCATAACCAAATGATGTCTTAACAATTTCCCCACCACACATCGGACAAACCACATCTTTAAGTTTTTGTTGTTCAATATCATCAAAATCAAATTTTAAACCTGTAATTTTGCCCGCTTCATCATGATTGAAAATAACACGCGCATCAAATTTTTTACCTGCTTTTGATTTAAAACCACGGATTGTTGAAGTCTTTCCATTGGTTAGCAATTCTTTAATTTGCGTCTCGGAAATATCTTTTCCAGCCATTTTTCCAATAGAAAATTTACAACTGTTCTCATCTAGTTTGTTATAATTTGCACAGCCATAACCGAAAGGAGTTTGTACTATCTCCCCACCACATAACGGACAAACCACATCTTTGATCTTTCTCACTTCTACTTTTTCAAAATTAAAACGAATGAAATGCTTTCCGTCATCACCCTTTTCCAAAACTAAAACTGCGTCAAATTTTTTGCCTGATTTTCCCTTAAAACCGCGTATTGTCTCAGTAATACCATTGCTTATAAGTTCCTTTACCTGTATTGGAGTAAGTTCTTTCTCTGCAATTTTTCCAATTGCAAATTTACAGCTATCTGGAACTTGTGGATTATAATTTGCACAACCGTATCCAAATCCCTTTATCAAAATCTGCCCACCACAATCTGGACAAACCACATCTTCTAATATTTGCGGTTCTATTTGAGAAAAGTCAAAATTAATTTCTATTTTTCCATCTTCAGATTTATGTAAAACTAACACTGCATCAAACTTTTTCTTTTGTTTGGACACAAAACCGCTTAATACTGCCGTATGCCTATCTCTAATTAATGTAATACATTCCTCATCAGATAAATCTTTTCCTGCAATCGTTCCAATTGCAAAATTACAGCCGCTTCCATCTTTCTGATAATTAGAACAACCATAACCAAACGAAGTTGTCATAATATTACCACCACATAATGGACATTGAACTTCTAACTTTCGGCGTGCCCCTAATCCTTTCGCACCTTTTCCAGTAAACTGGCTAATTTGAGCAGCAATTTGATTTGTTAGATCTTTATCGCGTATCTGTATGGTTTCTCTTCGGATAAAGTCCTCTAATTTCGCACGATAATCATTGACATCTACTGTCCCATTTGTAATACCATCTAATCCTTTTTCCCAAGAAGCAGTCATCTGAGGATTTAAAAGTGCAGGAACTGTCATTGCAACGACTTCATATACCATTTCACCAAAATTCTGTGGTGTAATAATCTGTGTTTTTTGATTGAGATTTAAATAACCAATACGGATAAGTTTCTTAATAATTTCTGCACGTGTTGCACTTGTGCCAATACCAGAACCTTTTATCTGTGCACGAAGTTCTTCGTCCTCGATAAGCTGCCCTGCGTTTTCCATTGCAAGAATCATAGAACCAGACGTATATCTTTTTGGCGGCGAAGTTTTACTCTCTCTAACTTCAAATCCATTAACAGTTAGAATATCACCTTGTTTTAGAGTATCTGCCAACGCAAGCAGTTTTTTGGAATTATTCTTTTTTTCTTTGTCAGCATCTTCTATATTTTCATTTGATTTGGTTTGATTCTCGTCCTCATCAGCATCTTCAAGCGTTTTTCCCATAACTTCAAGAAATCCAAGTACTTTTAGCGCTTTTGCTGATGCAAACAAAGATTCTTTTTCGATCCCTACAACAAGTTTTAATGTCTGATATTCTGCCGGAGGATAAAAAATACTTAGGAAACGCCGCACAATCAACTCAAACACTTTACTTTGAAGTGGTGTTAACGTTCCTAACTCTGTTAATTGCCCTGTCGGAATAATAGCATAATGGTCGGTGACTTTATTGTCATCTGTATATTGCGTTTTTGCAATTTTTGTATAAAGTTTGTTAGATAAGATATGGTCGGTAAATTGTTGTGTGGGGGTATAACCTTTTAATAGATTTAAATTTTTATCAATTTCATTTGCAACTGCAGTTGTCAATACTCTTGCATCTGTTCGAGGATAGGTTGTTAACTTTTTTTCATATAAATCCTGTGCAACCTGCAATGTCTGATCTGGACTGATTTTAAAGCGTTTGGTACATTCCGCCTGCAATTCTGCCAGATTAAATAACAAAGGTGCTTTTTTCTTGGAAATGCCTTTCTCTAAAGTCTTAACAATCGCTTCTTTTCCCTCAAGAGAAGAAATTAAAGCTTCTGCATCTTCTTTTTCTTTAAAACCATTTTCTTTATATAGCTTTGTGGATTCAAAATATACAGAACTTTCTACTGCTTTCCACTCTGCCTCAATATTGGCATCAGTGAAATCTCCAACTACTCTATAAAAGAAAGTTTCTTGAAAATTACGTATTTCACGTTCTCTATTAACTACCATACCAAGAACACAAGTCATTACTCTCCCAATTGCAATTGCAGTATAATTTTTTGTCGCCGCAGCATCATTTAAAAGTTTTCCGTATTTGATAGACATTACACGTGAAAAATTAATCCCCATAGCATAGTCTTCTATAGAACGCATAATACCAGATTTTCCAAGATTCTCATAGGCAGACATTGGCTTTGCCTGCGCCATTCCCCGTTTAATCTCCGTTTCCGTCTGTGAGTCAATCCATACGCGAAACTCCTGCATTCCTTGACGAACCCCGCCAAAATTGCGAATATTTTCCTCGATTGTTTGCCCTTCTTTCCCAGAGTCACCTGCCCAGTAAACCGCATCAATATCTTCGCGCTGTAATAATGTATGGACAATATCATATTGTTGTTTTACATTTTTAATAACACCATACTTGTATTTTTCCGGTAAAAATGGCAAATCTTCCAATACCCATTTTTTGTATCGGTCATCATACTCTTCTGGATAAACCATCTCCACCAAATGACCAACACACCAAGTTATAACATAAGTATTATTTTCAATATATCCATTATGTTTTCCTGATACTTGAAAAACCTTTGCATATTCCTGTGCAACAGAAGGCTTCTCAGTTATAATCAGTTTCTTTCCCAAATTCTTTTCTTCCTCCTTTTTATTTTTTAAATATTTAATCGTTTAAGGAAGCTCCTAGTATAACAAAACGTTTTGCTTGCTTGTCATAAACACTCCAAAGCGCAGTACCCCACCAGTCCTTTCCATCATCAAAATAATTAGAAAACTCATCATTCCAACAAAAAATTTCCAAATCATTTCTAAACTGAACTGGAAAAAGTAAAGAATTAATTTTATAAAAATCTTCTTTTGAATATGGAGTAGGATATGGTGGCTCTGAAAATGCTCTCCAATATGTCATATAAGGATAAGGAAATTCGCGATTTCCCCAAGTGTCGTTATCATAAAAGAAGTCCTTTATACTATATTTCATGCAATACATTTTACTTTCATCTACATAAAAATAAGGGTGTTCAAAAGAATTGCCAACTCGCCTTCTCGCATTAAATACTGCTATTGCTTCAATCACAGCTTTTTTGTGCGATTTTTGCCCGCAATATTCCTCATTAAAAGAAAACAAAACATAGTCAAGTAAAAGTTTACTGTATTCGTTTGCCAATATTGTATAAATCTCGTTTTCAACAAGTTCTTTCATATTCAATCGTCTTCTTTTTTCTTTAAATACTCCAATAGATACGGCAAAAAGAGCAGCAAACATACCGCTCTTTTTTTATCTTTATCATTATTTTATTTTTTAGTGATATATCCCTGTGCTTTGAGAAGTTCCGCACAAAGTACAGCGCCACCTGCTGCACCACGCACTGTATTGTGCGAAAGCCCTATAAATTTCCAGTCATATACGTTATCTTCACGAATACGTCCTACAGAAACTCCCATACCATTTTCATAATCGACATCAAGACTTACCTGTGGCCGATTATCTTCCTCAAGATACTGAATAAACTGTTTTGGTGCACTAGGAAGCTGCAATTCCTGCGGAGCACCTTTAAAGTTTACTAACTTCTCTATCAATTGTTCTTTGGTAGGCTGTTTTCTAAACTTAACAAATACGGCAGCAGTATGACCGTTTAACACTGGTACACGAATACACTGACATGTAATAACAGGAGATGTTGCCGGAACAATTACACCATCTTTAATTTCGCCCCAGATTCTAAGTGGTTCCTTCTCGCTTTTTTCTTCCTCACCGCCAATATATGGAATAATATTTCCTTCCATTTCTGGCCAGTCTTTAAAAGTTTTTCCCGCACCGGAAATAGCTTGATAAGTAGTTGCAACAACTTCATATGGCTCAAATTCTTTCCATGCAGTTAAAACAGGTGCATAGCTCTGAATAGAACAGTTTGGTTTTACAGCGACAAATCCTCTTTTCGTGCCAAGACGCTTTTTCTGAAAATCAATTACTTTCATATGTTCAGGATTAATTTCTGGCACAACCATTGGAACATCTGGTGTCCATCTATGCGCAGAATTATTACTAACTACAGGAGTTTCTGTTTTTGCATACTCTTCCTCAATTCTCTTAATCTCTTCTTTTGTCATATCAACTGCGGAAAATACAAAATCAACCTCAGAAGCAACTTTTTCCACTTCATTAACATTCATGACAACAATATTTTTTACAGATTCCGGTATTGATGTTGTCATTTTCCATCTATCACCGACTGCTTCCATATATGTCTTTCCAGCAGAACGAGGACTTGCTGCAATTGTCGTCACCTCAAACCACGGATGATTCTCCAAAAGAGAAATAAATCTTTGCCCTACCATTCCTGTACCACCAAGAATACCTACTTTTAATTTTTCACTCATTTTTCTCCTCCATTCTGCTAATATATATGAATATCAGCATCAGTTTTATAAATTTCTATATTTAATTTATTTAAATCATCGATTACAATCTACGTTCTGCTATATAATCTGTTAAATCTGTTATTTTATTTTTACATATATTCATAGATAGTGTTTTAGCTGGTTCTTCTGTATATTCATCTTGACAAAAAATTTGTATCCATCTTTCCTGCTCATCTTCCAGATAATATATTTACATTGTATCGAAATGATGCAGGATTTTGGGAATAGAATACCGTTGAAGCATTAATCTTTTCTATTGTTCCATCAATTTTTATGATAAGTTCCTTCGCGGCATTGTCTTCCTCAATCTCTTGCCAACTTTTTAACCACGAGATGCCATTCCACAATTTTCCAGTACGAATATAATATTCAAAATCTTTTGCAAATTATCTGGTGTAGTTTCCTCATACTCACCTGACAAGGAGATACTATATTTTACTACAATACTATCGAGAATTTCCACCAATATCTCGCTTTTGTGAATAACTTCTTCGTGCTTCACCCATTTAATCGTTTAAATTTCTCTTGTAGCTTTAGCTCGTCAATTAAGATTCAAATATTCCCTGTAAATTTGAATAACTTTTTTCATAGCATCTGGTCCTGGTGCACCGATTGTCATACGCTTATTCACACAAGTTTCAAGGCTAATTGCCTCAAAAATATCCTGTTCAAATACCAGGCTGATTGCTTTTAATTCTTCAAGAGATAATTCGTCAATTGCCTTGCCTTTCTCAACGCAATATAATACAAGTTTTCCAATAATACTGTGTGCGTCTCGAAATGGAACCCCATGATTTACGAGATAATCCGCTGCATCGGTCGCATTTGTAAATCCCTTCATCGCACTTGTTTTCATAATATCTTTGTTAAACTTGAGCGTTTTTAACATACCCGTAAACAATGCCACGCAGCCTTTAACAGTATCAATCGCATCAAAAGTCAACTCTTTGTCTTCTTGCATATCCTTATTATAAGCAAGTGGGATTCCCTTCATTGTTGTGAGAATTGACATTAATGCGCCATATACACGTCCAGTTTTGCCACGCACAAGCTCTGCAATATCTGGATTCTTTTTTTGTGGCATAATGCTGCTTCCAGTTGAATATGCATCATCAATTTCCACAAAATGATATTCGTTGGAATTCCACAAAATAATTTCTTCACTGAAACGGCTTAAGTGCATCATAATAGTAGACAATGCAGATAACAATTCAATAATATAATCTCTATCTGCCACAGAATCCATACTATTTAATGTCGGACCAGTAAAATTAAGCAATTGTGCTGTATAATCCCTATCTAATGGGTAGATGGTTCCTGCTAAAGCACCAGAGCCTAATGGACAGTAATTCATTCTATTATAGATATCATCAAGTCGTTGTCTATCACGCTTAAACATTTCAAAATATGCTCCCATATGGTGCGCAAGCGTAATCGGCTGCGCTTTTTGCAAATGCGTAAATCCAGGCATATAGGTTTCTATATTTTGTTCCATTATCGTTAAGATATTTTCAAGCAAATTCTTTAGCAGCGCGTTAATTTCTGTCACTTCATGTCTTGTGTAAAGCTTCATATCAAGTGCTACTTGGTCATTTCGGCTTCTGCCAGTGTGAAGTTTTTTCCCAGCGTCACCAATTCTATCAATTAGATTCGCTTCCACAAAACTATGAATATCTTCATATTCATCTGCTATTGTAAGTTTGCCATTTTCAACGTCTGTCAAAATACTTTCCAATCCTGATAGAATCTGTTTTTTCTCAGTCTCTGATAATATTTTTTGTTTTGCTAACATTTTGACATGTGCAATACTACCTTCTATATCTTGACGAAAAAGTTTTTGGTCAAATGAAATAGACGCATTAAAATTATAGACAAGCTTATCAGTTTCCTTAGTAAATCTACCGCCCCAAAGCTGTGCCATCTCAAGTCTCTCCTCCTGCTCTCTTCAGAATTCTTGTAGTCCACAAATATTAGTAATAATAGCATAATTTTTGAATCGATGCAATAAAAAAATCAAGTATATTAGAAAGCATATTACAGTTCAGTCTAGGACTTTGCACTACACTACAAAATCTGTAATTTATTAAAACAATGTCTGTTTAATTTCAATATTAGAAAACTTATTGACATCTTTTATTAGGTATCGAGGAACATTTTCGTATCGACTGAGCCATTTGCCTTGTATTCCCAGATAATCTGCAACTTCTCGTGGAAGTGCACCATTGTTAAGTAAAATTCGTATTCCCATATTCCTAAGAGAAGAAAATGTCAAATTATTTCCAAGATTATTTTCGGTAACTATTTTATTTAAAGCATGTTCCAAGGTACGAACGGCGCAAGGAGTGTGGCGTTTGGATATCAGTAAATACTCGTAGCTCGGTTCTGTATTATTGCAGAGCTGTTGAAGCATAGCGTACAAATCATCTGGAACGGCTAGATATCGTGGATAATCGCCCAGCTCATGCTTACACACGAATTTAATATACATCTTATCACCGTCCATAATAATCTGCTTCTTCTTTAACGTAGAAATATCACTGATAGTCAAACACATTTTAAATGCAAGACACACTGCTGCCTTTAAACTTGGTGTGGGACACAGGGACAATAAAGTATCAATATTCTCTATAGAAGGAAAATCAGCTTCATGATATTCTAATTTATCAGGAATAGTTATAATAATATCATCAAATGGATTTCCATTACAGCAGCAGGGAAACGACGCTCCTTCTAGTTTGTCGCTCGCAGATAGTTCGTTTATATATTTATAAAAGGCTTTTAAGGAATGTATTAATGTCTTGATATACAAAGGTTTATAAGTACCGTTTAGGATATCATTGATACACGAATCATAAAAAATTTTTGCATCATTTTTCGTAATATAAAATATATCTTTTCCGCTTCTATCCACTAGTTTTCGCAATGCAGAAACTGTATTTTTCTTTCCTTGAGAAGTTGTTTTGTACTCTGCTAACAATTTTGTAAAATGTGAATCATTAATTTTAGTGTTGATTGGACAATCCATTTAATTTGCTCCTTTCCGCATTATATGATAAGAATAGTATATCATGGATAACGGATTTTGTTCAAGCGCTCCTTTCTTTTTTAGGGGTGTTGTTTGTTTTTATGGTGGAGGTGATTTGATGAGGTGTGTGTGGTGGGGAGGGTGAAATTTTTGCGTAGATTTTAAACATATTACGCAAAAGATGTGTGCATTAAAGTATAGCAAACAGCATAGGTAAAAGATGTCTATCATAAAAATTTTCTATCACTTTTGCCATATTTTTTTCATATACTATCCTATACAGAAATGCATCAAACAAAGGCGGTGGTTACAATATGTTCCAAAATCCCCAAGGGAAACCTTTTCTCCGTCTAGATCACGTAAATTTTTCCTACTACAGTAATCTTGGTGAAGTAAAGGTTTTAAATAACATAAATTTTTCTATTGAAAAAGGTGCTTTTGCAGCCCTAGTCGGTCCAAGCGGTTGCGGCAAGTCCACACTCCTCTCTCTAATAGCCAATTTGCTCAAACCTGTAAGCGGCTTTATTACATTTTACTCTGAGGACTTTAACGCTCCACGCGTTGGATATATGCTACAGCATGATCACTTATTGGAATGGCGCACAGTCTACCAAAATATTACGCTTGGTCTTGAAATACAAAAAAAGAAAACAACAGAAAATTTAGAACTGGTAGACAGTTTGTTAGAAAAATACCATCTGTCCAATGTAAAGAATCAGAGGCCATCGGCACTATCTGGCGGTATGCGCCAGAGAATCGCACTTATCCGAACGCTTGCTATCCGCCCTGACCTTCTCCTGCTTGACGAGCCATTCAGCGCACTCGACTATCAGACCAGACTTAATGTATCAAAAGATGTACATGATATTATTAAATCAGAGCAAAAAACAGCAATTCTTGTAACACACGATATTTCTGAAGCTATTTCTATAGCAGATATTATTTTTGTGCTTACGAAATCACCTTGCACGATAAAAGATATTATTCCTATTGAATTTGAAGCAAATGGAATTCAAAGAGAAAACATAAGAAAATCAAGTCTTTTTCAGGAATATTTTGATAAAATATGGAGGGAAATGCAAAATGAAAATACCGAAATATAATCGTACCAACAATGTGGATACAACTATGCTTACAATTGGACAAAAAAACTTTCTGCGTCGTCAGAAATTACACAAATTATATATTTTTTGGAGTAGAATTTTGCTGTTTGCAGCTTTTATAATGCTTTGGCAGGTATCTGCTGATTTGGGCTGGATTGACCGTTTTTATTTTAGCTCCCCCATTGCAATCGCACAATTATTCTGGCATGATATAAAAGATATGTCTCTATTAAATCACATTGGCATTACCCTTTTAGAGTCAGGTATAAGTTTTTTGCTAATTATCGTTCTCTCCGTGCTGACAGCTACCTTTTTCTGGTTTTATCCTTCGCTTGGAAAAATGTTTGAACCATTTCTAATCGTGCTCAATAGTCTGCCAAAATCAGCATTAGCGCCGTTAATCATTGTATGGTTAGGCACAGGTCCCCGCACTATTATTCTATGCGGGATATCAGTCGGCATATTCGGTTGTATTTTAAATTTGTATCAATCCTTTGCACAGACCGATCCAGAGCGGCTAAAACTTATTGAAACATTAGGAGGAACAAAATTGCAAGCTTTTACCAAAGTTGTTTTTCCAGGAAATATTCCTACCTTTATCTCTCTGTCCAAAGTCAATATTGGTCTTGCCCTAGTAGGAGTAATTATTGGAGAATTTCTTGCTGGAAGAAAAGGATTGGGATATCTTATTATCTATGGAAGTCAAGTTTTTAAACTAGATATAGTAATTTTAAGTATTGTTATCCTCTGTATTATCGCGATGGGCATTTACGGACTTCTAAGTCTACTAGAAAAGAAAATCTGAAGATATGAAGAACAGGAAATCTTTAGACTTCCTGTTCTTCATATCTTTTTGGAAAACTGTTTTTGCCGATTCTTTGTTCTATTGTATTCTATTGATCTGTTTTCTGATATATCAATCTTAACATAGTTAACTGTTTTGACTTCAAGCAGTTCTTACAATATAATGATGGTACTCGTTTTCCCTTTTCCACAATAATTTTTGTTCTACACTTTGGACAAATGTATTCCACCATGTCTTTTTCTTTTGTTTTTCGTCCCATATCTATTTACTTATTCCTTAAATCTTTGACCTTAATTTTTCTTCAAGAATACCATGTTTTTATGAAAGTTGCAACGATTACCTATATTTCTCCCAAAATAAACACATGATATGATTCGTTCCTTCATTCCTGCCCTATGAAAAATATTTAAAAATTTTCCTACAACAAATAATTGCGTAAGAGCCTCCAAGAAGGTATTATATATTCAGGGTAAATTTAGAGATAATTTAGAGAAAAATAAAGTAAAATATAGGTGTTATATCAGAAACTATCTTTCGACTTTAAAGGTCTCTTTTTTCGTCTCTCAAAACCGAAATCTTTTTAGATTTGATATTGAGGGAATCTATAAATACAGTACCAAGGGAGGACAACTATGCGTATATTACTTGCCGAAGATGATAAGAAATTAAATGAATCACTCACAAATCAATTAATTTCAAGAGGGTTTAGCGTGGATTTTTGTTATGACGGGGAAGAAGCATTCTACTATGCCGCGCAAAACATTCATGATGTCATATTGCTTGACAGAATGTTACCCAATATGGAAGGAACTATGGTATTGACCAAACTTCGTAAACAGGGCATCAATATCCCAATTATTCTAATTACTGCTCTTGGAACGTTAAATGATAAAGTAACTGGGCTAAATCTTGGCGCTGATGATTATTTGGTCAAACCCTTCGCCTTTGAGGAACTATTAGCACGCATTCAATGTGTTACAAGACGCTCCCCCATTATCAATCAAGCAATTTTACCCTCTTACTGCGATATTCGCTTTAACGGCACATCAAACACGCTTACAGGGCCAACAGGTAGCTGTACTTGTTCTAAGCGCGAGGGCGCAATGCTTGAGACTTTTATTAAAAATGGTGGACAGACCCTCTCAAGAAACACACTTCTATTAAAAGTCTGGGGACCTGACAGTGATGTTGAGGAAGGAAATCTTGACAACTATATTTACTTTGTTCGCAGACGCCTTAAGGCTGTTGGTAGTTGCCTAAAATTACGAACCATTCGCGGTATTGGCTACTGTCTGCTGGAAGAATAAAAACGCACATTTTGAAGGAAGAATTTCTATTATGAACACTATTAAAAAAGCACATTTTCAACTGACATTGTTAAATGGCTGTATTACCACATTGATTTTGGTGATTATGACGCTTGGCTATCTATTTATTTCTGAGAACAATATGATGAAAAACAAAATATATTCCTATCAGAGTGATATTTACACTATCGCTTCCTACATTGAGCAGCAAGACATTATCACCAATACCTGGCTTTCACAACTTGAATCTGGCAAAAAATATTACGTATCTCTGATAGACAATGACACTGAATTTTTATATGACATAAATACAGTACAGAAAAATAAGGAAAGAAAGCAGGTGCTTGAGCAAGCTTGGAACTATTATCAAACCGAAAACTCTTCCAACACTCCACACACACTTTCTTACAAAAGCAGTTATGTCTCTTTTATTTTGGAATACAAAAATAACACAAATGTCACTTTTTCCAAATACTGCTGTTTTGTAATTCATATGCAAAAAAATACATCAAACCTAAAAATTTTGTTGGCTGCACCACTTGAGAATCTACAAAACCAAATGTTAAAACAGCGATTTTTATTTTTAGGTATTATCACTCTCGCCCTTATCGCTATCTGGATATTTGCATGGATTTTTACTGGAAAACTACTAAATCCTATTGAGACAAGCCGACTTCAACAGAATCAATTTATTGCATCTGCCTCACATGAACTTCGCACGCCACTTGCAGTCATACTTTCTTGCGCTGAGATAGGACTTGGCAAAAACGCATGTTCTGAATTAGCCACTATTAAAAACGAAGCACTTCGCACATCAAGACTTCTAAATGACATGCTCACTTTGTTAAGCTGTGATACTGGACATCTCGATATTAAACTAGTACGCGCCCAGCTCGACACACTAATTTTAAATGCCTGCGAATCTTTTGAATATATGGCAGCAGCAAAACACATTAAAATCAGCGCTTCTCTCCCCGAAGATCCACTTCCAGATTGTATATGTGACAGTGATCGCATTATACAAGTGCTCACAATCTTCCTTCACAATGCCATCAGCTACACTCCAGAAGGCGGTATTATCAATCTGTCTATTGCCTATCAAAATAAACACTTTGAAATAAAAATTTCTGATACAGGTATAGGAATCAGCAATGAAGAAAAGATAAAAATATTTGATCGTTTTTACCGCAGTGAAAAAGCCCGAAGTGACAAAAATCACTTTGGGCTTGGTCTGTCCATTGCCTATGACATTATTACTGTACATCATGGAAATATTAAAGTAACTGACACACCTGGCGGTGGCACCACCTTTGTGATAACACTCCGCAGCCAGCCTACATCCAAATACACTTTCTAAAAATATATTCTAAACCGCAAAAAATGCATCTGCCACAAATTATGGCTCGATGCACTTTTTACAATATTACACTACTGTATAAAATAAATCTTTGACCTATATACTCAATACCTAAACCTCAGCAGAATCTGCCACCTTATTAGCTCTCGCTTTCACCTGTGCATCCTGAATATCACTTGGCGTCTGTTCATATCTTGTTATTTCATATTCAAAGTTTCCGCGCCCGCCTGTCATAGAACGAAGCACTGTACAATATCCAGTTAATTCCATCATTGGAATATCTGCCTCAATAACCTGCTTGCCATTCCCAGCTGGATTCATGCCAAGCACTCTGCCGCGCCGCTTATTCAAGTCTCCCATAATATCACCTGTGTAACGCTCTGGTGCTGTCACCTTAAGGGACGCAATCGGTTCGAGAAGCACAGGTCCTGCCTCCATAAAGCCTTTCTTAAATGCCTGAATGGCAGCAGTTTTAAACGCCATTTCCGAAGAATCTACAGCATGATATGAACCGTCGTACAAAATGCCCTTCACACCGACTACTGGATACGCAGCCAAAGGTCCTTTCAAGACAGATTCTTGCATTCCCTTCTCAACAGCCGGGAAATAATTCTTTGGAACTGCACCGCCAACTACTTCCTGTTCAAATATATATGCTTTCTCCAAATCACCAGATGGCTCAAAACGCATCTTAACATGACCATACTGTCCATGCCCGCCAGACTGCTTTTTATATTTATATTCCACATCAGATTTCTTCTTGATTGTCTCGCGGAATGCAATCTTTGGATCGCTCAATTCAATCTCACACTTATACTCATTTGCCAGACGACTCTGAATAATCTCAAGCTGTTGATCACCAATTCCATAAAGCAAGGTCTGTCTGTTCTCCACATCATTGACTACTTTCAAAGTTTGATCTTCGTGTGACATCTTCTGCAATGCCTGTGAAACCTTATCAATATCCCCCTTGTTGGGCACTTTGTAGCGCTTTGCTGTATACGGTTTTGAAATCTCAAACTTACCATACTCGATTATAGTTCCCTTTGTGGAAAGCGTATTTCCTGTTCTCGCAGCCGTAAGCTTTGCAATTGCACCAATGTCACCTGCGTGAAGCTCACTGATTTCAATAGGCTTGCTGCCCTGCAATATATAAAGTTTATTGACCTTTTCCTCAACATCTTTATCTTTATTATAAATTGTGTCATCTGACTTAAACACACCAGAACACACCTTAATCAAAGAATATTTTCCAATAAACGGGTCCACAATTGTCTTGAAAACATAAGCCGATTTTGCCTTTGAGAAATCATAATTTGCTTCAAAGACTTCGTTTGTCTTCATATTAAAGCCTGCAATCTGCCTATTCTCAGGACTTGGCATATATTTCACAATATCGTCCAACAATGTATATGTACCCTGGCATAACAGACTCGATCCCATGCTGATTGGAACAATAGAACTATCTATAACATTGGTGCGAAGCGCTGCACGAATCTCATTTTCAGAGAATGTTTCTCCGCCAAAATAACGGTCCATAAACTCCTCACTTGTCTCAGCAACTGCCTCCATCAGTGTATCTCTATATAGATTCAGATTATCTTTGCTGTAATCTGGTATATCGCACGGTTCCACATCTTTGCCTTTCCAGCGATTTCCTGTCTCACTCACAACATTCACATAACCCACAAATTTCTCATTCTCTCTAATTGGGAAATGAAATGGCGCAATCTTTTTACCATACATTTCTGTAAGCTTTTCCACAACATTTTTAAACGATGCATTGTCGGCGTCCATTCCAGTCACATAAATCATTCTTGGCAGCTTGTATTTTTCACACAACTCCCAGGCTTTCTCTGTGCCCGCCTCAACGCCAGACTTGCCCGATACCACGATGACTGCTGCGTCCGCCGCACTGATCGCCTCCTCAACCTCACCGATAAAATCAAAATATCCAGGTGTATCAAGGATATTAATTTTTACACCGTCCCACTCAATTGGCACGACCGATGTGCTGATGGAAATCTTTCTTTTCTGCTCTTCTTTACCAAAATCACTGACTGTATTTCCGTCCTCCACACGTCCCATACGTGACGTGATACCTGACAGATACGCCATTGATTCTACGAGACTTGTCTTTCCAGCCCCGCCATGACCTAACAATACTATGTTTCGGATCTTATCAGTTGTGTAAACATTCATTGCAGCTACCTCCTATTTTAGGGAGCACTCCCAACTATCCTGAGAATACTCTTAATTTAATGATAATTACCCATGCCAATTCATAAGCTGTCACTCAAAAGATTCGTTCGATTTTAAGCTGCCTATGACATTTATTCCGTCGTTAGGCACAGACTCTATAGAATTGATTCTAAAATCAATTGTGCATGGCTTAACTATTACAATTTTACTATATATTTTCAGACAATTCAATCATTTTTGTGCAATTTGCATACAGCATTTTGCATAAAATACTTTTAAAAATTTCATATGAAATGACGAAAATTTGTACTTGACATGCAATTATATATTAAAGCAATAAGTTACTTTTCACCCCCGCACCATGCACTTGCTGCATGGTGTCGGAGCCAGCACTAAAATGTCTGCCTTGTGGCATTTTGTGTGCATCAATTGTTGCAATTCATACCCAATCATCATAAATGAATATGAAATCTGGCATGGATGTGAATTGTAACAGCAATAAAATTAATTATTACGCAATGATTTTAACACACTTTACAGATCTCTTATACAATGCTAAAATAGATTCGCAAACGTCAAAGGCGTCTTTGCAACTATTTTTTTGAAAGGATTTTTTTATATTATGGATTGTATGATAAATAATAATAACAGCAATAAATTTGGCTTTCTTAGCCTTGGATTAATCGGTGGTTCTATCGCACTTGCAATTCGACAGATTTATACAAATGCTCAGATTGTAGCGTATGCGCGCAGACAGTCCACCCTAGATGAAGCAACCGCTGCTGGTGCTATCGATATTGGCACCACTAAGATAAACGAACTCTTTTCTGACTGCGACATCATATTTCTATGTGGTCCTGTCGCCATAAACAACGAGTTTTTAGAACAGCTTAAACCTTTTCTATCTGAAAAGACAATTGTCACTGACGTTGGAAGTGTCAAAGGTTCTATCCATGAAACTGTCTCACGCCTTGGATTAGACCGCCAGTTTATTGGTGGGCATCCTATGACAGGCAGCGAAAAAACAGGATTTGCAAATGCAAATCCCCTTCTTTTAGAAAATGCGTACTATATCCTTACCCCCACAGAGATAGTCCCCAGCGAGGCTGTTGCTGGATATTATTCCCTTGTAAAAAAAATGGGGGCTATTCCAATGATTTTAAACAGCCAAGAACATGATTATGTAACTGCTGCCGTCAGCCATGTCCCACACCTTGTCGCCGCTGCTCTCGCAAATCTGGTACATGACCACGATTCCGCAGAAGGCACTATGAAAGTGATTGCTGCGGGAGGTTTTAAAGACATCACGCGCATTGCTTCTTCCTCCCCTGATATGTGGGAATCCATCTGCATGTCAAATGCAGAGAACATTGCTAATTTACTAGACGATTACATCCACTCATTACAGACAATCAGCAATGCTGTACGCACAAAGCAAATCGGATTTACCTATGATTTATTCACCACCTCCAAAGAATATCGGGATTCTTTTTCTGACTTGCCAAGAGGACCAATCAACAAAGTATTTGCATGTTACGTAGACATTCCTGATGAGGCAGGCGCAATTGCCTCACTCGCCACACTGCTTGCCAAAGCAGACATCTCCATCAAAAATATTGGAATTATACATAACCGTGATTTTGAAGAAGGCGTGCTGCGCATTGAATTTTATGAGCAGTCTTCCCTAGAGGAAGCTATCACTTTACTCAAAAGCTTACATTACTCCATCTATCAAAGAAAATGAGGAACAACTGTCTTTTTACACTCATAGGAAATTTCATTATCGCATAAAATAATATAGAACTTATTACTGTTATGAGGTTTCCTATGTGGGCTAAATTAAAACCCTATTTTATTTCTGTCTTTATTGCACTCGGTGTCGGCGGTCTCTCAGCCATTCTCGCACAGAACAATATGAAGATTTATGCTGTGCTAAACAAACCTCCGCTTGCTCCGCCTGCAATTCTCTTTCCAATTGTCTGGACGGTTTTATACGTGTTGATGGGAATTGGAAGCGCCCGCATTTATCTACAAAAAACAGAATCCTCCTACGAAGTGTTGGACGCACTGCTTAGCTACGCATTACAGTTAATTCTAAATTTCTTCTGGCCAATTATTTTCTTTAATATGCTGACGTTTTTATTTGCATTTATATGGCTTGTTGTATTGTGGTCTGCCATTCTCAAAATGATTTTTAAATTTGGTCAGCTAGATGCTGTTGGTGCTTACCTTCAGATTCCCTATCTGTTGTGGGTAACTTTCGCCGGTTATTTGAATTTCATGATTTATCTTATGAATTAAAATTCTTTTAGGTAGAAAACATCTATAAATAATTTGTGTATATTTTCCAGCACAAACACATGGTAAAATTCTATTATGCCGCCGTTAATAGCTCATTATGTTGAACATGATTTTGAATTAAATGACGGTAATCATCGACTCGAGGCATATAACCAGCTCAAATATTTAGAAATACCAGTTATTATCTGGATTACAGAGGATGAAGAATATCAAGAATTTCAAGAAAAATATGGCAATTATATGTTGAACACAAGTATTATTCGCAGATAAGATATAAACACAAAACCATTAATAGAAACTGTTAACAAGTAGAATACTATGTAAAATATATGGATTATTTGCTAACAGTTTCTTACTCTTTTGTGAAAATCTCCTTTTTCAGTTTATTTTCTCCAGTTTAAGCATATTTTCTCTCATTCTGCCACGCAACCAATATCTTAATCAAAAAGAAATTTTTTACGGTTTCACCATCTTTACAAAATTCATAAAGCTGTCTTCTCCTCCCGGCTCTGAACCGGCTACTTTGACAGCTATGAATTTTTCATTGTGCGCTAACGCCTCGTCAAGTCTGCTTTTTCCGGCTCTGAGCGTAAAATTTCCGCCTATTTCTAAAACTTCTACCATATTGCTGTCTGGTAAATCCGAATCTGCTCTTTCTGCATATTTTATAGATGCTGGATTCAACTCTATCATTTTCTCAAAATTACCATTTTGATATTCAGCCATTTTATCCAAAATTTCCTGTGCAATCTCAGCAGACGCCGCATTTGTACTATCAATCACCAAATTATAATTACTCATATCATAATAATCAATATGGTATACTTCCTGATAGCGCACAGTCTCTAATTTCTGCCTGTTAATTAATGCTTTTTTGCAAGCCTCCTGTGACTCATAAGATTCTGAATTTGCACGGAGACTATCATGAAACACCCTGCGACTTGCCTCATCAATATCTGTAATAATAAACACCTTAAAACTCTTTGGTGCAAAATGCCATGCAAGACGGGAATCAAAAACAACATTGTCTCGCTCCTCACCAATCTTTGTCGTTGTATCATCTATCATCTTATCAACAGAATGATCCCCACTTTTTGCAGCTTCATTCACCTTCTTGTTAAATTCCTCAACAGAAAGTCCATTTTCCATGGCAAGCTGCCGAAATATGTTTCCTGTTGAGGAATATTCATATCCTCTTTCATTAAGTATTTTTGCCACGCTTGACTTACCACTTCCAAGATTGCCCGTAATAGTAATATTCATTTTCTCATCCTCTCCTTTTTACTTATTCTGTCAAACATCATCAAATAGACCACTACCCCTACTTTTTTTGCTATACACCCTCGGAAATCCTACTTAATCTATATCAGTTATTTTTCTACAGTTCCTAATGTTTTAGGAGCTAATAAAATGCCTTTTTATTATGTTTGTTATCTCCATTTTATCAAAGGACTACACAATGTCAATAGCGTAGTCCTTTTCTATGTGAATTGATTTTATTTTTTATTTTTCTTCTTATTAATCAGCTCGTGCAGCTTTGCAATCGCCTGGGATATTCCACCAATTTCGCATATAATTCCTTCTTTGACAGCCTCCTCACCTTCCAGTACGCTGCCTACATCCTTGGTGAGAACTTCTGTCTCCATCATTAACTCCTCATATCGTTCCTTCGCTATTTTACAGTGAGAACATACAAAACTTGTAATTCGATTTTGTACTTCCCTAAAATAGTTAAATGTCTGTGGCACTCCAATTACCATACCATTCATTCTAACTGGATGCACCACCATAGTGCCTGTTGGAACAATAAAGGAATAATTTGTACTCACTGCAATCGGAACCCCAATGCTGTGACTTCCTCCTAGAACCAATGAGACAGTAGGTTTGCTTAGCGATGCAACCATTTCTGCAATTGCAAGTCCCGCTTCCACATCTCCGCCCATTGTATTCAAAAGCAATAACACTCCGTCAACTTCATTGCTATCCTCTATAGACGCAAGCTGTGGCAAAAGCAATTCATATTTCGTTACCTTAGATTGATTCCCTGCATTTTCATGACCTTCTATCTCACCTATGATTGTAATCAGGTGAATCCTGTGATTACTGCTATTTTCATCCAAGGTAACTTGACTCTCTTTTTCAATTTTCTCATCTTTGTACTTCTTAACTTCAAGCGTATCATCATTCTCTTTCTTTGTTTCATTCTCGTTACTCATAGCATATTCCTTTCTACACTTTCTTTATTTCCAAACAAAGTTTAGTGGTATCTTTTCTATGATTTCCACCCAATATATTTTTATTACACCACTTTACAACTTTTCTCTAAAAATAATACACAAGGCATTTTATGCTATTTTAACAAAATATTAGTTCTTTTCTACTCACAAACCATCAAACTAAAAGTTTATTGCTTTTAATAGTTCTTCACATAGTTCTTCTATATATTGTCTCCTAGCCAACACGTCCAGCCAATCCTTTGGGATTTTTTCCAATCCATAGTAAATTCCAGCCAATCCTCCAACAACAGCACCAACTGTATCAGTGTCATCTCCAAGATTCACCGCCTTCAAAACACATTCTGCATATGAATTTGTATTTAATAAACACCACAAAGCTGATTCTAAAGTATGAACAACATAACCACTACTTTTAATTTCACTATCAGGTAATTCTAAGAAAATTGACAAATCCATCAAACGTAAATATGCATACACATCATTCCATGCTTTTCTTTCATAGTATTCAAACGCAGTTTTTATTCCTTGTTCTACAGATTCATATAAAGATAGCATGCCTTCCAACAGATTCATAGCAATATTTATATAAATGCCACACCCAATAAGGCTTATAGGATGTCTATGTGTTAAAGCCGATATATTATATATTATGTTCATCTGTGATTCTATTTCCAAATCAGAATGTTTTCGCAAATAATATGCAGTCGGAAGGATTCTCATTAAAGACCCATTGCCATTTTCATATTCAGAAATGCCCCCACATTCTAACGGATTCACTCCACGCCCATAATTCATAATAGCTCTGCTAGTTGAATTTCCTACATCGAAAACCTCACCAGTTGCTGTATAATCATTATACAGAAGCCAATTAGAAAATCTGTTCATAATATCCACATAATCAATTTCGTTCTTCTCAATAATGCTATCCATTAGAGCCAATGTTAAACTTGTATCATCAGACCAAGTTCCTCTAGGCTGATAATGTGTTCCATACTCTCTCATTGAAATAACTGGAGCCTTAGTTAGTTCCTGTCTACTTCTAAATTCAACCGGAACTCCAATAGCATCACCTATTGCTAAACCAATAATTCCATCACATATTTTATTCAAATTAATTCTCCCTTGATAACAGCGTTACAAATGCCAATTTACTTCCTAAATTTAACTATAGGGACTGAATTTCTCAGTCCCTACTATCAATCCTTATCATGTCCTTTACAAGATTTCAGGTTATCTATTCGTCTCTAAATATTTCAGACTTTCCCAATTATAAAAAGATGTAAAGCAGTGTTTTATTATTCAATATCATAAAAATCTTTGTTTGTCATATCCTTTAGGTCATAATCATCATTGCTGTCAGTCGGTTCCAATGCAAAATCCATCTCTTTATGTTCTCTACGTTTCGGAACTGGAAGTGGATTTTCAATATATTGCACTTTCTTATCTTCCAGATCATCATAATGTATCTCCCGCATGGAACGGTCCATCAAAACTCCGGTATCTACCTCTGTTCGTGTAATTGATGTCTGTTTATCGTCCGTTTTATTTTCCTCTGCCATTACTGGACTCAATTTTTTAACAGAAAACTTACTATATATAAAATGAATGAGAAACACAATAAAATTCAATATCAATGCAGAGAGAAATATTTCCATATCAACAATATTGACTTTTGACAAATGATGGATATATCCTGGTAATACAGCAGCGATTAAGCCTATTGAAAAACTAATATATTTGTTTGTTACAATTTTTACCATAGAATATACTAGGATAACCGTTGCTACCTGATATAAAATATTTAGGTATACTCCCGCCACCGTAAAGTTTCCAAAAATCAAAAACATTAAATATAAATTAGATATATACAATGATTTTATATGAAATCCATCTGAAAATATTGTTGAAAAACTTGTGCTTCCAACACTCACCTTAGCTGCAAGATAGACTTCTTCATTGATATTAATCTCCACCATTAAATTATTAATATAATATATTCTTGCAAAAATTGCAATACCTGATAAAATCAGCAAAAATAAACCTGATAACCAACTGTATTTTTTCATAATTAAATATACATAAGTGCCTGTTCTATGTCGGCAATGATATCATCTACATTTTCTATTCCTACTGAAAACCGAATCAAATCCGGCTGAACACCAGCTTCTATCAATTGTTCATCATTCATTTGTCTATGTGTATGACTTGCCGGATGCAATACACAAGTTCTTGCATCCGCAACATGCGTCGCGATTGCAGCCAGCTTTAAATGATCCATAAAAGATACGCTAACGTCTCTTCCACCTTTCAGTCCAAAAGAAATTACTCCACAAGTACCATTTGGCATATATTTTTGCGCCAGCTCATAATACTTATTTCCTTTCAATCCTGGATAATTTACCCATGCAACCTTTTCATTTTCTTCAAGCCATTTTGCCACTTTCAAAGCATTTTCACAATGTCTTGGAACCCTTAAATGCAATGTCTCAAGTCCAATATTGAGTAAAAAGGAATTCATTGGAGAAGGAATAGAACCCAAATCTCTCATAAGCTGTACAGTTGCCTTTGTAATATAAGCTTTCTTTCCAAACTTTTCTGTATATGTCACACCATGATAGGATTCATCTGGTGTTGTTAACCCATGAAATTTCTCACCATACTTTGTCCAGTCAAAATTACCAGAATCTACAATCGCACCTCCCACACACATAGCATGTCCATCCATATACTTTGTCGTAGAATGTGTGACAATATCCGCACCAAATTCAAATGGTCTGCAATTAATTGGTGTTGCAAATGTATTATCTATAATCAGAGGAACTTCGTGCGCATGTGCAACCTTTGCAAACTTCTCAAAATCCAACACAACTAATGCAGGATTTGCAATTGACTCTGCCAAAACACACTTCGTATTTTCGTGAAACGCTTTATTTATTGTTTCCTCATCAGAATCAGGATCAACAATCGTACATTCAATTCCCATTTTTTTCATCGTAACTGTCAATAGATTAAATGTTCCGCCATAAACTGTCGAAGATAAAACAACGTGGTCTCCCGCTTCGCAAATATTAAATACCGCATAATAATTTGCTGCCTGGCCTGATGAAGTCAGCATCGCTGCCACGCCGCCCTCCAATTCGCAAATTTTTTCTGCAACCATATCATTGGTAGGATTTTGTAATCTTGTATAAAAATATCCTTCTTTTTCCAGATCAAACAATTTTCCCATCTCATCTGATGTTTCATACTTGTAGGTCGTTGACTGATAAATGGGCAAAACTCTTGGTTCCCCATTCTTTGGGTGCCATCCCGACTGAATACATTTGGTTTCAATAGAATATTCTTTACTCATGTTGCGCTCCTTTTTCTATATCTCTTTTTGATGTAGTATAACACAAGATATCATTAAATTCAATATTCCTGTCTGATACATATAAAATTTAGTAACAACAGTTCGTTACTCATTATCATCTTAAGGAATTATAAATAAATGCCCACTACGACTATAATTTATAGTGTTATATTACAAATTTCAAATTCTCCGATTGGCAAAGCTTAAATTAATGATGTTAATGGCTAAAGTGTTACAAAATTTAAATCAAAAGAATAACCAAATATTAATATTTATACACTCATGTATATAACGTAAAAAAGCAATGATAAACAATATCATTGCTTCAAACCATTAAGTTCACAACTGACTCCAACGGGAATCGAACCCGTGTTACCGCCGTGAAAGGGCGATGTCTTAACCGCTTGACCATGGAGCCTCATTAGACTTTTGAAGTATTCCCTCAAAACCGAACACAAAAATTAATTATCTATCCATCTTTCTCCAAC
>ERZ778497.268-NODE-268-length-47665-cov-9.741609_pt1 | contig 47665 bp, 43 predicted proteins | sample MGYA00509938_ERZ778497 | MGnify/ENA primary metagenome ERZ778497 (study PRJEB29527, sample SAMN07138969) | mouse gut metagenome | material: feces | host: mouse | place: China:Nanjing | collected 2016-01-25 ... | reverse complement strand
TTTTAACACAATTTGCTTTCCGCCGGAAAATGTATTATCTTTGTAACAGCCAAGCGGGACTCTCCACCGGAAAGTCCCGCTTTTTCGATGTTTTCAGGGCCTTTCCGCACCGTTTTTGGCCGTATTGTTTCCTGAAATTCCCCGTATTGCAGTTGAAATTCCAAGTATTCGTGTTAAAATTTCAATAAGGACTTTTTCAGCATCATTACTTCAAACCTATATTTTAACACATCGGAATGTAATGGAAAGTTAAATATGTTAAAGTCCGGAAGCCGGCTGGCGGTTTCTTCTCACCTGAAAAATGTTTATATTTTAAAAAATTGTGATACAACGCTTTACTGAAAAACTGATGCGGCAACGCTTTTGAATGCTTGCACGTGTCGGAAAAAAATGAGAACTTTGTATGCTGTTTCCCCCATTTCATCTGTAGCCCGCTGTTCGCCGGCATCAGTTTGTCAGCCTATGGATGTGGGGTACGGCTACTTATACAGTTTGAAATAAAAATGGACAATTCCGCCGCCGACAAGTGGCAAGCTTGTTTGGACTACATAAAGGCTGGCTTACCTGCCGGTGAGTTTGCAACGTGGTTTCGCCCGCTTACTTTTGTGGATTACAAAGGGAAGCGGCTCACGGTCAGTGTACCCACCAAATACGTTGGCGACTATATCCGCGACCACCATCGAGAACTCGTGAGCAATGCCCTGAACCACGTCTTCGGCGAAGGGATCCAGCTCATCTGGCGCAACGACGAGGCCATAAGGCAGTGGCAGGAGGCGCAGGAACAGACCCGCCGGCAGCAACAGAAGAGCATGGGCGCCACGCCGGCACTGCCGCCGATCGACCCGCATCTGAACGCCTGCTACACGTTTGACAATTTCGTGATGGGCGAGAGCAACAAACTGGCGCGGACGGTGGCGCTTTCCATTGCCGAAAAACCGGGACAGACGACTTTCAACCCTTTTTTTCTTTACGGTCCGTCAGGAGTCGGAAAGACGCATCTGGTCAACGCACTGGGAGTGCGCCTGCGTGAACTTTATCCCGAAAAGCGCGTTCTTTTCGTGTCCGCCCACGTGTTCAAGACACAGTATACCGACGCCGTTATCCATAACACATCCAACGACTTCATTAATTTTTATCAGTCCATCGACGTTCTCATCATCGACGACATACAAGAGATTACCACCGCCAAAACGCAACAGGCTTTTTTCCATATATTCAATCACCTGCAACAGAACCGCCGCCAGCTGATAATTACCTGCGACCGTCCGCCGGTGCTTTTCGAAGGCATTGAGGAGCGCATGCTCACGCGCTTCAAGTGGGGCATGATAGCTGAGATGGAAAAACCCGACACCAAATTGCGTAAGGCCATACTGGAGTCGAAAATCCGCCGCGACGGGCTGAGTTTTCCCGGTGAGGTGGTGCAATACATCGCACAGAACGTGGAAAGCAGCGTGCGCGAACTTGAAGGTATCATCAACAGCATCATGGCTTACTCCGTTGTAGACAATTGCGACATAGACCTGGCACTCACAGCCCGCGTTGTGGCCCGCGCTGTCAATCTGGAAAAACGCGAACTTACGGCCGACAGTATCCTCTCGGCCGTATGTCAGCATTACGGGGTGAAACAAAAGGATGTTCTCTCCAAAAGCCGTAAGCAGAACATGGTGCAGGCGCGCCAGCTCACCATGTATCTTTGTCATAAATATACCGATATGTCTTATTCCCAAATAGGCCGGTGTATCGGCCGGCGCGACCATTCCACTGTGCTTTACAGCTGCGAACAGACCGGCCGGCGCATTTCCGTCGACAGGAACTTCCGGCACGAAGTGGAGGGGCTTGAGGCCGTTTTGAAGAAGTAAGGAAAAAACGCAAACGGAAAGTTTTTTTATCCACATACCTGTTCTTTATATTATTTATTTGACAAAGGCGAAGGTTGTTTGGCATTTTTTTGTATTTTTGCAAAACAACTAACCGCAACAATAAATAAAACGACAGAAATATGAAACTGAAAATTGCCGTATTACCCGGTGATGGCATCGGGCCGGAAATATCCGTACAAGGCGTAAACGTCATGAAAGCAGTTTGCCGCAAATTCGGCCATGAAGTAACATTCAAGGAAGCTCTGTGCGGTGCTGCTGCCATTGATGCCGTTGGCGATCCCTTTCCGGCCGACACGCTTGCCGTTTGCCGTGAGGCGGACGCGGTTTTGTTCTCGGCCGTGGGCCATCCCAAGTTCGATAATAATCCCGCTGCCAAGGTACGTCCCGAACAGGGGCTGCTCGCCATGCGCAAACAATTGGGATTGTTTGCCAACATCCGTCCCGTACAGACCTTCGACTGCCTTGTGCACAAATCTCCATTGAAAGACGAACTGGTGCGTGGCGCCGATTTTATTTGCATACGCGAGCTGACTGGCGGCATGTACTTCGGCGAGAAAAAGGAAGGCGCCGACTATGCCTACGACACCAATGCCTATAGCCGCGAAGAGGTGGAGCGGATATTGAAAGTAGCTTATTCCTATGCCTTGCGCCGCCGCAAGCATCTTACCGTAGTGGATAAGGCCAACGTTTTGGCCTCAAGCCGTTTGTGGCGTAAGGTGGCGCAGGAAATGGCTCCGCAATTCCCCGAAGTGGAGACCGACTACATGTACGTGGATAATGCTGCAATGCGCATGATACAGGAACCGAAATTCTTCGATGTCATGGTGACGGAAAATACCTTTGGCGACATCCTTACCGACGAAGGCTCCTGCATCACCGGTTCGATGGGACTGTTGCCATCGGCCTCGACAGGCGAAAGCACTCCTGTGTTCGAACCAATCCACGGCTCATGGCCTCAAGCCGCCGGACAAAATATAGCCAACCCCTTGGCACAGATTCTGTCAGTAGCCATGATGTTCGAATATTTTGGTTTGGCAGAAGAGGGTGCCCTTGTACGTCGTGCTGTAGACGCCAGTTTGGATCAGAATGTGCGTACGCCGGAAATCCAAGTAGCCGGCGGTGCGGAATATGGTACTAAAGAAGTGGGAGAATGGATTGTCAGATTCATCGACCAGGCATAATTCTGTAAGAAATAACAGGTATATCCCTAGCAATGGCGCGGAAGAGAAAAGTAGTTGGCTTTCTCTTCCGCGCCATTGCTAGGGAATATGTTCAACTATCGGGAAAAGTTCCTTAAAGTTCCATTCCCATGATGTAGTCGTTCATGAAATATCCCCCGCCTATAGGGAAATCTCCTGAACGTAGCCGGCGCATTCCCAAATGTTCATAAAAGCTGACTGCACGGTTGTGGCGGTTGACGTTCAGTTCCATCAGGCATGGTGTCGGGTGTGTTTTGCGGATATAGTCGGTAACGTGTTCAAACAATGACCGTCCTATGCCGCGGCCATGAAATTCGGGCAGGATGTAAATCTTTTGCAGATGGAAAAGGTCTGCTCCCTGTTGCTCGATCGAAGCATAACCGCAAGGATTTCCGTTGATCTCCGCCAGGAGAAACACGTGTCCTTGTTTGTTTATCTGGTCATGCAGGCTGTCTTCGGAGTACATCCATTCCATCATATACTTCAGCTGTTCGGGACTGATAATGTCACAATAAGTGGCAGGAAAGGCAATCTCCGCAATGTGACGGATATCAGGAATGTCTTGGGCGGTGGCTTTACGGAATGTAATCATGTGTCGGCAAAAAGAGTTTTACAAATGGCTGAGCTAGTTTCATTTTTCATTGGGATTAACTCCGCTCACCCTGCAAACAGGTTTTTCAACAGGAAAAAGAGGATAGGCATGCCGAGGGCCGGCAGCAGATTGATGGTCTTACAGTCCTTGATGTTTAGTACGCCGAGACCGGCTGCCGCAATAAGCACGCCACCTACCACCGATACTTCCGCAATAAGTTCGTCAGAGATAAAAGCTGCCGAAATATGCGCGATTCCGTAGAACATGCTTTGCCACACAAAAACGGCTAAGGCCGTAAGAGCCGTACCAAATCCGTAGGTAGAGGCAATGGCAATCATGGTCACGAGATTAAGTGTGGCCGCAGTCATGAGGTAGGTGTTGTCGCCGTAGAGCGCGCTGAGGACCGGTCCCATCATAGAGAGTGTTCCCACGCAGCAGAGCAGCACTCCTGTAGTGATACCTTCTGCCAGATTGGAGCCGCCCGAAACTTTTTTAGTGGCGCGCTCCATGTGTTGGTCAAGTCGCAACATGGTGCCGAGCAGTCCGCCCACGGCCAAACAGATGATAAACAATACCGGATAGTCGCTCTCCTGCATATTGGCCATAGCGACATTCACGCCCAATACGAGTGCTGCGAGTCCCATAGCAGTGTTGAGTACAGTGATGTACTTCTCGCGGATACCCTTTCGTGCCAATGCCCCGATGGCACTGCCTGCAATGACGGCTACCGCATTGATAATGATAGCATACATAATATTTAGTTTTATTTGCCTGCAAAGATACTATTTTTTAACGATTGCGAATTGGCCGGACGATATACATTCCTTTATTTGCTGATATCCTTTGGGAACTTTTGAGAGGTGTTTTACTTTCCACGCATATTGAAAACAGAACTTATTGATTTTTCTGAAAATAAATACTTAATATATTGGGTTTTGATTTGCGATCTTTTTCGTATATTGCATCCATAAATATAGTGATACTGAATTTCTCCAAGAGCATGAGTGGCGAATTTTCAAACGATAGCGAAACCCTTTATCAATAACTTTAGTGTATTACCTTTTCAAAGCGAATCAGAATGATGAACATTAAAAAGACTTCCCGCTTTTGGCAGATGAAAAACCTGCTCCTGGCATCTCTCAGCCTGTGTGTGCTGGCTGTGGGACATCCCGCCTATGCCTCAATGGGCATGACCTCAGAGTCTGGTACGGCCGCGGCTGCCGACATGCCCGCCGCATTGCTGACGGCGTCTGCACCCGACAGCGTTTTACCCGCCAACTACAAGGTGGAACAACCTGCCCGATACCCGAAGGGAGAGACGGCTCTCCTGCAATTCTTGGCAGAGAACATTCGTTATCCTGCAGATGCTTTGGAAAAAAATATACGAGGCTCTGTGGTTATTGGGTTTACAGTTGATAAAACAGGAAATGTCACAGATGTAAAAGTTCTGAAACCGCTCCATCCTTCATGTGACGCTGAAGCCGTCCGCGTAGTGAAAATGCTGAAAAAGTTCAAGCCTGCAAAAACTGGTGGAAAAGAGGTGGCCATAAGGATGGTTCTGCCTATCCGTTTTCAATCGAAATGAATAAAACGGACAGAGGAAAAAGCGTTTTCAGGGGAAGGGATAAATTACAGGCAACGATTTTAACATAATTTGCTTTCCGCCGGAAAATGTATTATCTTTGTAACAGCCAAGCGGGACTCTCCACCGGAAAGTCCCGCTTTTTCGATGTTTTCAGGGCTTTGTCGCACCGTTTTTAGCCGTATTGTTTCCTGAAAATCCCCGTATTGCAGTTGAAATTCCAAGTATTCGTGTTAAAATTCGAATACGGACTTTTTCATTTCCACTACTTCAAACCTATCTTTTAACCATCGGAAGTGTTGCGGGAAGTTAAATATGTTAAAGTGGAAAAGAGCGTCCCGCTACAAAAAACTCTTCTTGAAATGGCTTTTCCGATAATATTACGGCAGAAAGATGCCGGCTACAACACCGGACTACAGGCTGGCCAGAAGAGCTTCAGCGCGCCTCTCTTCTTCCTTGCCCAAATTCATATAGTGTGTGAGTGCTTTACCTGCTGCGCGCGCCACTGCCGCATCCGCATCCCGCAAATCGGTAGCCAGGTGGTCCAGTAACTCGGCGCTGTCGCGCTCCGAAGGCACAGCTCCCTGTATGAACAAACGTCCCATTAGCAGCCAGCCGCAAAGGCGGAACATCGTTTCTTCGCGGGCTATCCATGCGAAAGCTTTCTCCGATGCGTAAGCCTGACGGGTAAAGAGATACATCACTGTACATTCAGCCTCTTCTACGAAACGCATCTGCTCTACCCACAAGTCGGCCAAGTCCTCACCAAAGGTTTCGGACGGCATGAGCATCGCGGCCAGCAGACGGCATTCGCGAATGTCTTCTTTCCACAATGCGGCAGCCAGATGGTAGTCGTGCGGGAATTCTTCCGCGAGGCGGCATAAGCGGGGAAGTTCCACGCCGAAGTTTACTTTGTATGCCAGTCCTTTGTCACGCATCGAACGACTGGTAATGCCGTTCATCACTCCGCGCAGGCTGCGTTTTATGTCGCGCACGATTTCTTCAGTAGAGCCGGTCGCCGCCGGCAGGTCGTCAAACACTTCTTCAGTTGTATTATGGGGATTCATGGAATCTTGTTTTTTGTAATAAAAGTTTACTTGTCCTTGTGAAATGCAAAAGTAAGAAAAAAATAATGCTTACAGCGTTTTGGAGTATTTGTCCTGAAAATAAAATCACTATCTTTGCAACTCAGCTACTCAAGAAAACAAACATGAACATCCTGCGAAATATCATGACAGGTGCGTTGCTCCTGACGGCTCCCGCCATAATGCGGGCACAAACAGACGGCACTCGTACGGAAATTGATCCCCTTGTGATTTCGGCAGACGACAGTACGGCCCTTGCCGCTGATATTCCCTTGGCGGACGGTGCCGTTACTTCTCTACGACCGCTTTCAGGTATACGGGCAACAGATATGTTCTTGCCCGTGTGTGATCTTTCCGCGCCGGGCTTCGACGGGCTTTCCCCATGGAACTGCGGTTTCTACGGTAGCGACTGGCGGCTCCATCAGGGTTTCAATGCACAATTGTCGATGAGTCTGACAGCCGGCTTCGGCAAGGGGGCGCCACATGGGGTGGGATTCGGTCAAAACGCGGCTTTTGCCTACGCCCTTCCCCTGTCAAAGCGTTTTTCAGCCGCCGTGGGAGTGTATGCCAACAACATGGACTGGGGAGGATATCACCAGACAGACGGCGGCGTGGCTGCGGCCGTGAAATTCAAAGCAACCGAGCGGTTCAGCCTCTACGCCTATGGCGCCAAAAGCTTTCTGCCAAAGGAGAACCGCCTTCATCGGGGGCTTTTGTCACCGTTCTTCGCCATGCCCAAAGACCGCGTGGGCGTGATGGGCGAAGTCAAGGTGGGAGAAAAAGCCATGATAAGAGTCAGCGTAGAGCGTCAGAGCTATTAACCCTTCTTCAAAATAAAAGTGCAACCGTTGGCGGCATTTTCCGGCAACGGTTGTTTTTATGTCAAAAGAACAAAGCGCTCGAAAGTTTTATTCATATTAGAATATCCTTAGAAACAAATGCCAAGTCTGCAACGCCAGCGTGAATTGCTGCGCAAAGAATATGAACACGAGAAAGCCGAATTCAGGCGCGCAGCCGAAACCATGGACGTGGACCGTAAGGTGAAACGCGGCGAGTGCTGGTTTCCGATTACGGTCGGGCGCAGTTATTATAATTCGCTTAACCGCTTTGTTGTGGAAATAATGCGGAGCAGTGACAGCGGTATTGAACATGATTTCGAATACGGCCGCAGCGTCTGTTTCTTTTCCCAAGACGGCATGGGGAGTATTTCCCATCTTGATTTTTCCGCTACTGTGAGTTATGCCGAAGCTGACCGCATGGTCGTGGTGCTACCCGATGAATCCGCATTGGCGCGGTTGCAATCGCTGGAGCGTGCCGGCGTACAACTCCATTTTGATGAAACGACTTACCGTCTGATGTTCGAAGCCATCGACCGTGTGATGCAGGCCCGCGAGGGACGTCTGGCGGCTTTGCGCGATATCTTTCATGCCGGGGCACCTTTAAGCTTTTCAGCAGATGCCGCGGTGCAGCCCCGCTTTCCCTGGCTCAACGCGGCGCAGGAGCAGGCCGTGTCCGAAGTGTTGCGGGCACGTGATGCGTTCGTTGTGCACGGGCCGCCGGGAACGGGTAAGACGACCACCCTTATAGAGGCGGTGTGTGAGGTGTTGCGCCGCGAACCGCAGGTGCTGGTGTGCGCTCAAAGCAACACGGCCGTCGACTGGATGGCGGAGCAGCTGGCCGATCGCGGACTGAGCGTGTTGCGCATAGGCAACCCTACGCGCGTCACGGATAAGATGCTGTCCAATACTTACGAGAGACGCTTTGAGAACCATCCCGACTATCCTTCATTGTGGCAGGTGCGCCGTGACCTGCGCCGACTTTACGCTCAACCGTGCAAAGGACGTTCTGAAAACTTTCACCAGAAAACGGCACGCCTCAAGGAGCGTGCCGAAGAACTGGAATTGCGCATCCGTCAGGCGCTTTTTGACCATTCGCGTGTGGTAGCCTCCACACTTGCCGGAGCGGCCAATCCGCTGTTGGCCGGCCGGCATTTCCACACGCTTTTTATCGATGAGGCGGCGCAGGCATTGGAGGCCGCCTGCTGGATTGCTTTGCAAAAGACCGACCGTGTTGTGCTGGCTGGAGACCATTGCCAGTTGCCGCCGACAGTGAAGAGCCGGGAAGCCCTGCAAGGCGGATTGGCGCGGACGCTCATGGAGCATATCGCTGAAGTGCATCCGGAAGCCGTGAGATTGCTTACGGTGCAATATCGGATGAACGAGGAACTGATGCGTTTCTCTTCCGACTGGTTTTACGGAGGACGGCTTACCGCCGCACCCGATGTGAGCCACCGCAGCCTGCTCGATGAGTTGGATCATCCGCTGGTGTGGGTTGACTCGGATGAGGAAACGGCCGGCGGCTTTGCTGATGATGAGGTGCCGGAAGAGGCGGAAGGGAGAAGCCTCGGCGGCGAGTCATTTGTAGCTTCGACGTATGGACGTATCAACAAGAAAGAAGCCTGGCTCACTCTGGCCGCCTTACGCCGATATGCAGAACGGGTGGGGCGTAGACGCCTGATGGAGGAACGGGCGGATATCGGCATTATCTCACCTTACAAGGCGCAGGTGCAATATCTGCGGACGCTGGTGCGGCGCGACGAATACCTGCGGCCCTTGCGCCGGCAAATTACGGTGAATACCGTAGATGCCTTTCAGGGCCAGGAACGGGATATCGTGCTCGTTTCGTTGGTACGTGCCAATGAGCAGGGACAAATAGGCTTCCTGTCTGACTTGCGGCGCATGAACGTGGCTATCACGCGAGCCCGTATGAAACTTATTATTCTCGGTTCAGCGGCTACACTCTGCCGTCACAAGTTTTATAGAACCCTCTATGAACGTTGCCACTTGGAGCTGCTGTGTGGTGAACAGTCGTGAGTTGTTTCATGTCATCGTTGATTTTAACATTTCTTGCTTTCCTCCGTAAAATGTTGTATCTTTGTAACAGCGGAGCGGGACATTCATGTAGGAAGTCCCGCTTTTTCTGTGTTTTTCAGGTCTTTTTGAACAGATTTTTACCGTATTTTTTCGAAAATTCCCCGTATTCCAATTCAAATTTCAAGTATTCGTGTTAAAAATCCGATAAGGACTTTTCTGTTTTCATGACATTGAATCTATTTTTTTACACTTGGAAATGTAATTGAAGGTTAAAAACGTTAAATCGCAGGTATTCCGGTTATTGCTCAAAAAAGATTGATTTGTGCCGGAATGGGAGTCGTGTTGAGGGGAATATATGGTGTTGCTTCGAGGGGAAGTGGCAGTGATTGTATATTATATTGGAATGGAATGCCACTCTTGTAGCGGTGGCTGCTGGAAGCGGAAATTTGTAGATCGTAGGGTGGTTATGGTGGCCTGATGGAAGATGAAATAAAAAACAGTAAAAATAAATATTGAAAAATTTGGAAGTTCTAAATAATGTTTGTATCTTTGCACCCGTTAATCAGAAACGGTGTTTTGGTTAACATTTAAAGTTTGGGGTATGGTGTAATTGGCAACACTACAGATTCTGGTCCTGTCTTTCCTGGTTCGAGTCCGGGTACCCCAACGAAAATGCGGTAACAAACTTAATTACAAGTTGTTGCCGCTGTTTTTTGTTGATAATAATTAAATGGAGATGAGTGGATGCTTTATGCCTTTGGGGGATTTATTAAGAGGAATATTTGAAAATCAATAGGATATGAATATGATAGAGCCAGCCGTAAAGGCTGATTTTGAAGAAGTGTTGGAAGTATGGGAGGCTTCGGTACGTGGCTCTCATGGCTTTTTAAAGGAAAGCGACATACTGTTTTATCGTAAAAAGATACGTGAGGAGTATTTGGCGGCTGTCGATTTATATGTCGTGCGGCGTGGCGGAAGAATTGTGGCCTTCATTGGGTTAAGTTGTGACATGATTGAAATGCTTTTTGTACATCCCGATGCTCAGAGGAGCGGTTTGGGAACTTTTCTGATGAATTTTGCTGTAGTCAGGAAAGGTTTGAGGCGGGTGGATGTAAACGAGCAGAATACCGGAGCTGTGGATTTTTATCTTCGCATGGGATTTGTAGTTGTAGGGTGCGATGCGACGGATTCTGCCGGTCGGCCCTTTCCTGTTTTGCACCTGAAAAAGGATATGGGAATGGCGGAAAATGTATAAGTGAGACCTTATATGAGCATTATGAGGCAAACAGATTCCAAACCTGTTCGTTCCATGATGCTTTGTTGCCTTTTTCTGTTAGTTTCTTCTTTTCCGGTATTCACCCGGTGTGTAGCCGGTGCTTTTTTTGAAAAGCCGGTTGAAGTGTTGTGAATATTGGAATCCTAGTTCGTAGGCGATGGCGCTGACTGGTTTGGTGGTGCCTGCAAGCATTTCCTCTGCCAAATAGATGATCTTGCTTTGGATATACTCTTGCGCTGTACGGCTGGTCTCTTTCTTTATTAGGTCGCCGAAATAGTTGGGCGATAGAAAAACTTTGTCGGCAAAGTAGCGCACCGTAGGTAATCCTTCTGTCTTTACTTTGCCGTCGGCATAATAATTGTCAAGCAGGTTTTCGAATTTGGCCAGTATGTCTTTGTTGGCGGCCGTTCGGGTGGCGAATTGGCGTTCGTAAAAACGCAGACAGTAGTCCAGCAGTAATTCTATATTCTTGGAAATAAGTCGTTTGCTGTGCTTGTCAACGGGACGCTCCAATTCCATTCTTATTTTCTCCAGACTGTCTAGGAATATCATTTTCTCTTCTTCTGAAAGATGTAGCGCTTCAGAGGAAGCGTATGAGAAGAAGGTATATTGCTTTATGGCGGCTCCGAGTGATGTGCCATGGATAATGTCCGGATGAAACAGCAGACCGACGGCTGAGGGGCGGGCGTTTTCGTTCATGGTAACTTCTACCACCTGTCCCGGTGCGAAACTTGTAACAGTACCTTCCTGATAGTCGTAAGTCTGCTTGCCGTAGCGAAGGTCACCGCATTGGGTCTGTTTCAGAAAGAGCGCGTAAACGCCGTAATTGAAGGTGAAATGTCTGGGATGGTTGGTGCATTTCGACAAGTCGGCAATGCTCACCAAAGGGTGCCGCGTTTCCAAACCAAAAAAGTCGTTATAATCTCCGATGCTGTTGAGGTTGATAACAGATTCCATGACGTTGTTTCTTTCTCTGGCTTAATTTGAAATGTAAGCGTTCCTGTTGTTTCAGTAGATTCTTTTGATGCAAAAATAAATGTTTTTTGTAAACTTATTTCCTTTTCGGCTAACTTTTGTGATGATGTTCCTTTACAATCGGTTGCCGTTTTTTTCTGTAATACGGCAGCGGCCCGCTTCGTGGCGGGCCGCTGTCTTTTTATCGGATGACCTTGCGTGTGAGGTCTGCACCTTGTGTGCTGATACGTATGAGATAGGCTCCGGCAGGGAGTTCTTCAAGGCTGACCACAGCCTCATTGCCGGGTTGCATACCGCAGAGGGCTTGGCGACTGACCACATTGCCGCTCATTGTCATTACGGAAATGTTAGCCACAGGCTCGGCTCTGTTGAAGAGGATGCGCCAACTGTTGGCTGACTTTTGTAGAGTCACAGGAGAATCACTGCCGATGGTGGTTTCACCGATACCGTTGACCGTGCTTAGCTCCAGAGCGACTTTCAGACCGGCGTAAGCGTCAATCTTGCCATAACCGCTTTTTGCGCCCCATCCGTCGGTATCGGAGGCCTGGTAGCGTGTCGATGTGTTGCGGATGATTTCCTTGACCTGCTCCGGTGTCAGAGTGGGGTTGGCTTGTAGCCATAAGGCAACTATGCCCGTAACAGCCGGTGTGGCCATGGAAGTGCCGCTTTTGATACCGTAATAGTCGCTGTTGGTGATGGAAGTCAAATTATAATTAGTTTGCTTGGCACCGGTTCTGCTATTGACCGCATTGGTGATGAAGACGTCCTCTTTTTTGAAACTCTCGTATTTGTTGAAAGCTGAGGCTATGTTGCCGCCCGGTGCGGAAACTGTCGGCTTCTTCTCGTTGCCCAGCCACGGGCCGGGGCTGCTGAAAGAACTCATGCTCCCTGAAGTTTCACCTGGCACCATGTAGGATTGTCCGTCAGATGCGGCTGTCCAATTGCCTGCTCCGGTGTAGGAAGCAACGGCAATGGCGTTAGGGATAGAGGCCGCGCCTTCGCCCACGAGATAGCTGCTGTTGCCCGCAAGAACATCGGATGTAGGCCGTTCGAACTCTCCCCAGCCGGAATTGGACCAAGCGTGGAAAGTGATGTTAGGTTCGAGTGACTTTATTTCAAGCGCAAAACGCGCCTGAGTATTGCCGGTGAAATTCAGAAAGGCTGTGTGGTTGATGTAAAAGGTGTAATGTTCTTTATGATTCTGAGCGTTGATTTCCCCGCCATACGTTGGTGCCACCTTCTTCATGTCCTCATCGCTCAGAGCGGTGTATTTTCTTGTAGTCGGATTGTACCAACAAGGTGTCACTTCCATGTGTTGTTTGCCGTCTGTGGCATTTCCCCAAAGGTCGATGCAATTATAGGCATACCCTTCGGCCGGAGCGGAGACAACAATCTTTTTGATTTGTCCGGCTGCCGTGAATTCATGCGCGGCATGTATCTTTTGCGCTCCTTCGTTGCCCATTGCGCCTACGATTATACCGCCGGCTCCGCATAAGTTGGAAAGGTATTGGTCATCGGTGCCTGAACCGTCGTGAGGGCCTATCTGTGAACCGAAACTCATGTTTGTCACCCACGGATAATCCAGTTCTTGGGCTACAGACTTGATGTATTGTGCGCCTTTCATGATTTGGTCCTCGCTGAGTGTGGAGGGTATCATCACTATGGTAGCTTCGGGAGCCATACCGTAATATTCGTTGCCTGCAATGCGGCTTCCGGCTGCTATGCCCGTTACGTGGGTACCGTGTCCGGCGGCGCCGGCTATGAGGTCGTAGTTCTGTCCGACAGGCACGCCTTTGACTGGACTTGAGTTTTTGACGGATAGATTCCAGATGGAGTGGACGCGGGTTTTCATTTGTTCGTCTTTGAAGGCGATGTGGTTGTATTGGAATCCTTGGTCAATTACGCCAATCACTACGCCTTTGCCGGTGTAAGGCGTTTCCAACCCTTCTCCCCGTTGTACTTTGTCGGCGTTTGTCATGCGGCGCGAAGTGGTCATCAGGGGTTGGAATTGCTGTGGGGCGGCTATATTTTCCACTTCTTTCAGGGCGGCGATCTCTGCCAGTCTGGATGCCGGTATTTCGGCCGTGAGAAGCGTTGCGCTGAGTTGGTGAGCTTGTCCGCCTCGGGTTTGTATGTTGCCGGCTACGGTTTCGGCGTCATGGCAGGTTACGATGACGTTTACCAGTGTGTCGGCCGCGGCTGTCCGGCTTTTAGCCTTGGCTTCGTTGAAGTCGCGTGTGAGGCGTTCTATCTTGATGTCCATTTTCCCGCCTTGTTTCACAGCAATTTGTGCATGAAGTGCCGGCGTTGCTAAAGCGGCTGCAGACAGAGCCAGAAGTAGTGTTTTCTTCATTTCAGGAGATTTAGTGTTTCTTTTTAAAATATGTACGAACAACTTGCAAAGATAGTGGAAAACGTATGATAAGACCTTTGGTTGTTATGATTTTTTTGCTGGCCGGTTCTTCTTTTTTCTTTCAGCAGCCTTTGTGTGTCATGATTTCGAGCACGCGGCGGTCCGTCTCATTCATGGCTTCGGCACCTATCGACACCAGGTTGCGTATGCTCTGATCAACGTCTTCGTCGATGATACCCTCCACGGGTGTCACGCAGTTGCCTTGCATGGCGAGCATGGCCGAGAGTACGGCTGTGCTTACGCCGGTTGTGAGCTTGAGGGCGCAGCTTGGTTTGGCGCCGTCGCATATCATGCCCGTGAGATTGGCTATCATGTTTTTCACGGCTGCCGATATCTGCTCGTAGGTGCCGCCCATCAGGTACGTAATGCCGCAGCTTGAGCCTGTGGCGGCTACCACACAGCCGCACAAGGCCGAAAGTGAGCCGAGGTTCTGCTTGATGTAAATGGCCGTGAGATGGCTGAGCATGAGGGCCCGGGTCATTTCTTCCGGAGTGTTGTGGTTTTCCCGTGCAAATACCACAACGGGATTAGTGGCGCATATTCCCTGGTTGCCTGAGCCGGAGTTGCTCATCACCGGAATCATGGCGCCGGCCATGCGGGCGTCGCAGGCGCAACTGGTACTTGAGAGAATGTGGGAGAAAATGCTTTCGCCCATGATGCCCCTTCCCAGCGGGCGGCTCAGGGCTTTGCCCAGACAGTGGCCGTAGTTGCCTTTGAGCGAGCGGGCCGCGGCGGTTTCGTTGAGTCGGCGGGCTTCGTCGATGAAACTGATTTCGTCAATCGGGGAGATGGTGGCAAAGTCGTATACCTTGCGCAGGGTGAGTGTCGGTGTGGTGTCGGTTTCCTCTCCCGCATGGTTGCCTGATGCGAGAGGGGCGTCGAGCAGGATTTCTCCGTTTCGGGCTATGTATATATAATGAGTGTGTTCTCGTGCAATGATAACCTGCGCCGTTGCGCCGTTGTCGGCATGACACTTGATGTCCACATAAAGTTTCTCAGGTGCGTCTTCTTTTAGTGCGATGTCGATGCGGTTTTCTTCAATGTAACGTTTGCCGTTTTCCACGTCTTCGGCGGTGCAGTCGCGTAGCACTTCCAATCCGTAGTCCGCCCGTCCGGCTATGGCTCCCAGCGCTATAGCTATGGGCAGGCCCACCATGTCCGTACCGGGAATACCCACTCCCATGGCGTTCTTGAGGATGTTGGCGCTGAGGCGTGCCTCGATGTGTGCTGGCAGTGTGCCGAGTGCTTCGGCTGCCCGGCTCACGGCCAGTGCCACACAGATAGGTTCGGTGCAACCGATAGCCGGCACTACGCCGCGGCGCACCATTTCGATGATTTGTTTTCGTTCGGAGGGAGAAATCATAGTAAGGAATTTAGAGAGGTAGAGTGACGGCGCTTTGACGTGCCGGAGCGAGAGTGGTGTGCCTGTCGTTTCTGCTTTAAGGTTTCAGTCCCAGGCGGTAGGCCCTTGGGGTTATGTCGTAAACGCGTGAGAAGGCCAGATAGAAAGCCTGACGCGAGGAAAACCCCGCCAGCAGACCGATCTCTTCGGTGGTGAGATGGGCGTAGCGTGGACTTTGCATCATCCGGCAGGCATCGCGCAGGCGAAATTTGTTGACCATCATGTTGTAGTTGCCGCCGGTGCAGTTGGCTATAGCGGCTGATATGTAGCGGGTGTTGGTGTGCAGGATCTCGGCCATTTGTCTGGCTGTGAAAGCCGGATCGCGATAGCGCTTGTTGCGGGTGAGTTCTTCCAATATCTGCACGTAGAGCCTGTCGGAGCGTTCGCTTTTCAGGCGTGTGCGGTAAGCCGGTATTTCTTTGTCGTTCTTCTCGTTCATGGCGTCATTGGCTAGATGAGGACAAAAGTACAAAAAATCCCTTTGTCTGTGGCTGTAAAACGGGCAAGAAATCATGCGTTTGTACGGCTTTTTTTGTGACTTTTACCTGTGGAAAAGTCCGTATTCTCGTAAAAGTTCCAACTAATCTGATTTTTACCAGCCTTATTTCTGTTGTTTTTTGCTCTATTCCCAATGCCAGAGAAGTTAGAGCCTCTGATTCCTCCGGATTGGTTTGATACGATTGTAGGGTGGATTTTAACACTATTTGCTTTCCGCCAGAAAATGTATTATCTTTGTAACAGCCAAGCGGGACTCTCCACCGGAAAGTCCCGCTTTTTCGATGTTTTCAAGGTCTTTTTCCGCCATTTTTGGCCGTATTGTTTCCTGAAACTCCCCGTATTGGAATTCAAATTCCAAGTATTCGTGTTAAAATTCCGATACGGACTTTTCCAACTCTAAGTATTGGAGTTGGAAAAATACATGTTTAAAATGTTTTAGAAAGTTAAAAATGTTAAAGTCGGGAGGGATGCTTTACGTTCGTTTCCGGCTTGAAAGGCCATAGGAATGGAAATAAATGTGTAAGTTTGCACAAAATAACGAAAAGACTGATAACATGGAGCAAGCTAAATGGAGTGAAAATGTCATCCTTGTGGATGCGGGATATTTGGACCGTGTGGCATTTGATCTCACCGTTAACTTTGAGCGTATGATCAACCGTCCGGTTCCTGCTGCCGATCTCTGTCACTGGCTCGACTGTGTAGCTCTTGACGGTGGCATCACCCCTGGGGCAAATGAGATACAGGCCGTTTTTCTGTACAGCCGTAGCACACCGGGATTGCGGCATTTCAATCCTGGCAGTTTGAAGGACGAACTTGACGGCAAGGCTTTTCGTGATAATCTGGGTGAATTTACCCTTCTTTCATTTCCGGTGGAGGAGGTGGTGTCGGCCGAAGATTTTTTTATAGAATCGCTGGAGCATATCGTTGGCGCTGAGGAGGTGAAACGTGTGATGGTGGTGGCCGACATGGAAACGTGCGGCAACCGCGTGAAGCGCGTTGCGGGCCAGGCACAGGAGAAAGATATCACGCTCTTTGCTATGGAGCCGCTGACCGGACGCGGGTTTAACGGCGAAATATTGGGCTATTCGCTAATGAGTGCCTTGGGCATCCGCGGCGAAGAACTGGGAGGCTGAGCGCTCTGCAGTTTCCGCCTGATTCAGCCTGAAGTATTCTGTTTAAATGAAATAGATTATGAACCAAGCAATAGAAAATATGAAAACGCGGCGCAGCGTGCGCAAGTTTAAGGCGGATGCCGTGCCGCAGGAGTTGATAGGCCAGGTTATTGAAGCCGGCACTTTTGCCGCCAGCGGACACGACCGGCAGCCATGGGCCGTCATAGCCGTGACTGACGAAGATGTGCGCCGGCGCCTTTCACAGGTGAATGCCTCTTTCTTCGACATGGATGTGAAAGATCCCTTCTACGGTGCGCCGGTTGTCATCATCGTCCTTGTCAAGAAACGTACGCCCACTTATCTGTATGACGGTACGCTCTGCATCGGTAACATGATGCTTGCCGCCCATAGTCTGGGGCTGGCTTCATGCTGGATACATCGCGCACGCCAGACTTTTGAATTGCCTGAATGGCAGGAATGGCTGGCCGGAGTGGGGCTCGACATGACAGAGGAATGGGAAGGTGTTGGACATGTGGCTTTAGGATATGCCGCAGGCGACCTTCCGGTGGCCCGGCCGCGCAAGGAGGGCCGCGTGTTTTATGTGAAATGACATTCCGGTATTGCTCTTCCGTTTCTTATTAAAAAAACTGTCATCCTGTGGAGAACAAGTTGAAACACCGCATTCTTTTTATATGTCTCGGCAATATCTGCCGTTCGGTAACGGCTGAGGAAATATTTCGTACATTGGCTTCTCGGGCCGGACGTACAAGTGCATTTTTCGTCGATTCAGCCGGCCTGATAGACTATCATGAGGGCGAACTGGCTGACAAGCGCATGCGCAGTCATGCCGGCGCCCATGGTTACCATCTGACACACAGGTCGCGGCCGGTGAAAACTGACGATTTCAAACGTTTTGACCTTGTGGTGGCTATGGACGAGGACAATGTGCGCCGGTTGCGCCGGCTGGCTCCTGACGAAGAGGCCGCCGGAAAAATAGTACGCATGGCGGACTATCTCAGTCGCCACGAAGGCTTTTCAGCCGTACCTGACCCTTATTATGGAAAAGCGGAGGACTTCGAACTCGTTATCGAACTGCTTGAAGATGCCTGTGCCGGCCTGCTGAGTGTGTTAAAATAAATTCCGGCGTTAAGACGGAATGGAAAAAAGCGGACTTGCCGGTTGCGGGCTTACTTTTTTTCTCTAATTTTGTAGCATCAATCGTAATAATACTATAAATAAAATCTTAATATCATGGAACAGAAAGACCTGAAACACATCGTATCGCAATTCAACATTGAGGGTAATGTAGCCGAAGTAAAGCCTTTGGGCAACGGACTCATCAACACTACTTACAGAGTATGCACAGAGGGCGATGCCCCCGATTACGTGTTGCAGCACGTTAATAACGCCATCTTTCCCGACGTGGAAATGCTGATGGATAACATCGTAGCAGTGACCGGTCACATCCGCCGGAAATATGAGGCCGAGGGTGTGGCTGACATCGACCGCAAAGTGCTCAGTTTCGTTGCTGCAAAGGATGGCAAATATTTCTATTTCGACGGCGAAAAGTACTGGCGCATCATGGTATTCATTCCCGAAACTGTTTCGCAGACAGCCGTAACACCCGAAAGTTCGAAAATCGTAGGCGAAACGTTTGGCAATTTTCAGGCTATGTTGGCCGACATTCCCGTTCAGCTCGGCGAAACGATTAAGGACTTCCATAACATGGAATTTCGCTTGCAGCAATTACGCGAGGCTGTGGCCGAAAATAAGGCCGGCCGTCTGAGCGAGGTGCAGTGGCTCGTCGATGAGCTTGAAAAGCGTGCGGAGGAAATGTGCAAGGGCGAACGTCTCCACCGTGAGGGCAAATTGCCCAAGCGTATCTGCCACTGCGACACAAAAGTTGATAATATCCTTTTTGACAAGGACGCCAATGTTCTCTGTGTAATCGACCTCGACACTGTGATGCCCAACTTTATTTTCTCCGATTTCGGCGATTTCCTGCGTTCGGCTGCCAACACCGGCAAGGAGGATGATGAGAATCTTGACAACGTGAATTTCAATATGGACATATTCAAGGCTTTTACCGAAGGTTATCTGAAGAGCGCCCGTTGCTTCCTCACGCCACTTGAAATAGAGAACTTGCCTTATGCCGCTACTCTCTTCCCTTATATGCAGACCGTGCGCTTCCTGGCAGATTATATTAATGGTGACACTTACTACAAAACACAATATCCTGAGCATAATCTTGTGCGCTCAAAGGCCCAGTTCAAGCTTCTTCAGAGTGCAGAGGAACACTTGTCGGAGATGAAAGCATTTATAGCTAAACAATTGGCATAATCGAACGGTTAAAATAAAACTTGTTACGGAATGCAAAACGAGCAGGCTATCTGTCTGTGTCGTTTTGCATTCCGCTTTTTCTTTGTATCTTTGCAACGGGTTGAGAAATACCGGAAAATCATTTTCAACGGTATTGTGGCCTGAAAATATCAGTCAATAAATCTATTAAAATAAAGAGATTATGTCTAAGAATATCAGATTGGAAATTAACAAAGCAGTGCAGTTCTTAGCTGCAGGTGCTGTGGAAGCGCTTGAACCTCAGGTGAAAGCCGCACAACAGGCTCTTGAAACCGGAACATGCAGAGGGAATGATTTCCTCGGCTGGCTGCACTTGCCTTCATCCATTACGGCCGAACACTTGGCAGACCTCAAGCAAACAGCCCAGACGCTGCGTGAAAACTGTGATACCATTGTTGTGGCAGGTATCGGTGGCAGTTATCTTGGTGCCCGCGCCGTTATCGAAGCATTAGGCAACAGTTTTGAGTGGTTAACCAACGATGGAAAGAATCCTGTGATACTTTTTGCCGGCAACAACATCGGTGAAGACTATCTATCAGAACTTTGCGCCTACCTTGCCGGACGTAATTTCGGTGTGATCAACATTTCAAAGAGTGGTACGACAACGGAGACCGCACTGGCTTTCCGCCTGCTCAAAAAACAGTGTGAGGAACAGCGTGGCAAGGAAATGGCACGCAAGGTAATTGTAGCTGTTACCGATGCCAGAAAAGGAGCCGCCCGCGTAACAGCTGACAATGAAGGCTACAAAAGTTTTATTATTCCTGACAACGTAGGCGGACGCTTTTCCGTTCTCACGCCCGTGGGGCTGCTGCCCATCGCCTGTGCCGGTTTCGACATTGAAAAACTGGTACTCGGAGCCGTTGACATGGAGAATGCAACAGCTTCAGAAGTTCCGATGAAAGAAAATCCTGCCGCGCTGTATGCCGCCGTTCGCAATGCGCTTTATCTGGCTGGTAAGAAAGTGGAAATTCTGGCTAATTTTCAGCCTAAACTCCATTCAATGAACGAATGGTGGAAGCAACTTTATGGTGAAAGCGAAGGCAAGGACGGAAAAGGCATATTCCCGGCAGCAGTTGACTTTACCACAGACCTTCATTCTATGGGCCAATGGATTCAGGACGGCGAGCGTACTATTTTCGAGACGGTTGTCAGCGTAGAGGAGCCTAAGCATACACTTCTTTTCCCACATGATGAAGATAATCTTGACGGCTTGAATTTCCTGGAAGGCAAGCGTGTGGACGAAGTGAACAAGATGGCAGAGCTCGGCACGCAGCTGGCTCACGTGGATGGTGGGGTTCCCAATTTGCGCGTAGTCATGCCACAACTCGATGAATATTACATCGGACAGCTGATTTACTTCTTTGAGCGTGCCTGCGGTATCAGCGGCCTTGTGCTTGGTGTGAATCCTTTTGACCAACCCGGTGTGGAAGCTTACAAGAAGAACATGTTTGCCCTGCTCGACAAACCGGGCTATGAAGCCGAGAGCAAGGCCATTCGTGAGCGTTTGGAAAAATAAGGGGTAGCGAAATGACACAGAATGTCATAGATAAATATTTGGAAAAGCACGGCTTCGGGACATTGGCTCCGAAGGCCGTGCTTTTCGATATGGATGGTGTGCTGTTTGACTCTATGCCCAACCATGCCCGCTCTTGGTCGAAAGTTTGTACGGAGTTCGGCTTGGAAATGTCTACTGAGGAAGCTTACATACACGAAGGACGTACAGGCGAAGCCACCATCAATATCCTTGCCCGCCGCCATTGGGGTCGCGAGGCCACTCATGAGGAGATTGAACGCATATATGAAGAAAAATGTCGTTTGTTCAATGCTTGTGCCGAAGCTCCTAAGATGCCTGGTGCCGAGCAGGTTTTGGCACAAGCCAAGGCTGCAGGTTTGCGTCTGCTTGTTGTCACGGGCAGTGGACAGCAGTCGTTGCTCGAACGTTTGGAACTGGGCTATCCGGGGTACTTCACGTTTGAGCGGATTGTTTCAAGCAAGGATGTTGAACATGGCAAACCCTCTCCGGAACCCTATCTGTTGGGGCTGGAACGTGCCGGGGTTAAACCATGGGAGGCCATAGTCGTTGAGAATGCCCCTTTGGGGGTACGATCAGCAGTGGCGGCTCAAATCTTTACCATAGCAGTCAATACCGGCCCATTGCCCGGCGAGGCGCTTGTTTCCGAAGGAGCCGACCTTCTTTTCCCGTCAATGTCGGCTTTGGCCGATGCCGGATTGTTTCGGGAGATCGGTGATGTCTGATGTGGATTCTATGAGGGAAATTATAAAGGCAAGCCTTTTCTTGCTTTTTCTCTTTTCATCGGATTGACGGTTTTAACATTTCTTGCTTTTGCTTCGAAAATGTATTATCTTTGTAATAGCCAAGCGGGACTCTCCACCGGAAAGTCCCGCTTTTTGCGTGTTTTTTGCCTATATTTAAGCGTTTAAGAAGGAGGGGGCGCCTTAAAAATCCCCGTATTGGAATTCAAATTCCAAGTATTCGTGTTAAAATTTCGATACGGACTTTTCCAACTCCAATACTTAGAGTTGGTTTTATAGCTTCTTTAAATGTAACGGAAAGTTAAATATGTTAAATATGAGGAGCCCTTTCAGGTCTTTGAGCGCTGTTGCCTGATAGGATTGTTTTTGATCCTTTTTGTTTCTTCAAAGAACGAACGGGTTGTTTGGCTCATCTTCTCCCTGTGTGTTTTTAGCAGGAGTGACAGACTGAAGCATATCTTGATTTTGCTTTTTCAAGTTGGCAAAACCTTTATTCCTTGTTAAAAGATTATTAAAGCTGGAGTTTTTTTATTTCTCTTGCTTGGAGCAAATGGGAGGAAACCGTACATTTGCACTGTTTTTCATGGTATTAGATTTAAGGTTAGTAAAAGATTGATTGTCGTGAGACAATCTTCTTTTTTATATACTTGCCTCATCTTGTTTCTTTTTCATGTGTATGGAGGGGAAGATTTGATGAATGGCTTCATTGAGAGAGACATATCGGGTGGAATGTCTGATCTGCTGACATTCTTTTATTGAGGAATTGTGGATTTTCTTATCTTATCCTGTTCAAATGATTCCATGTATGATGAGAAGTCATGTTAAATTCCAGTTATCGGCAGTTTTTTGTATCGGATAGTTTCTTTGTGCGTTTTTTTGTGTTTGCGGTTTACTGAACGTGTTTGTGGAGGTAGTATGAAAAAATAAGGGGACAACCCTTATGGTTGCCCCCTTGTCTGATATTTGTCCGGAGATGGAACCGGATGATTTTAGAACATTTTTTCAGGATAAACGCCTTCTTCACCAAGTTTCTGAAATTTGGCCACAACTTCAGGACGGTCCTCCGGATAGGTAACGCCGAACCACTTCGAAGTGGTGTCGAGCACTTCGCAGGTTGCGGAGCCGTCATTGATGAGTTTGTCTACCATGAGAGGAATGAAAAACTCGCTCTTGAGGTTTTCAATGTTTTTCGGGTCGGAAAGGAATGTCTTGAAGAATTCTTCACTGTGGGCAAAATAATCGGGCGTGAACCCCCAGAAGTTCATGGAAACGGGGGTAGTGTCAGGAATGGCTACCCACTCGCCATTATCGTCGAGGTATTTTACAACACCGTCGAAGCGCTGTATTTTTGTACGTTCAACAACAGAGGTAAGATGCTTGTTCTCATCAGCTTCGCAGACACCGCGGCTTACAGTGCCGCTCTCCGACAGAGTATTGCCTACTCGGAAACCTACCATGGCGTATTTGCCTGTGGAGCCTTCGGGCAGGTTGTTGAGCCACTGGCCCATGACGTTGAAAGCATCGCGGTCGTAGAAATCGTCGCAGTTCAATACGGCAAACGGCTCTTTAATGACATCCTTTCCCATCATGACAGCGTGGTTCGTGCCCCAAGGCTTGGTGCGGTCAGCCGGGCAGGTGAAACCTTCAGGCAGTGCGTCAAGGCTTTGGAATACCAATTCACAGGGAATGTGACCTTCGTATTTTGAAAGAACGATGCGGCGGAAATCTTCTTCAAAGTCTTTGCGGATAACGAAAACGAGTTTGCCAAAACCGGCATTGATGGCATCGTAAATGGAGTAATCCATAATGGTTTCACCGTGAGGGCCAAGGCCATCGAGCTGCTTGAGACCGCCATAACGGCTACCCATACCTGCTGCGAGGAGGAAAAGTGTTGGTTTCATAGGTTTTTAATTTTTATAAGTTATGTCGTTTTTTATGATTTATTGCAAAGTTACAAAGATTTTGCAGGAAGGATAACGAAAAACGTGAAAAGATGAATATTTTGTTACTATTCTTAAAAATCAGCCTCCCAAGAGGTTTTTGACAGCTTCTGCACAGCGTTCCCCGTCAATGGCTGCCGACACGATGCCACCGGCATATCCGGCTCCTTCGCCGCAGGGAAATAGTCCGGAAAGACCGATATGCTGTAGTGAATTATTGTCGCGCACAATACGTACCGGTGCAGAAGTACGCGTTTCCGCAGCTATGACTACGGCTTCATTGGTGAGAAAACCGTGGCTCTTGCGGCCGAACTGGTTGAAGCCGTCAATAAGCCGTCGGGTAACAGCTTGTGGCATCCAGAAGTGGAGCGGGGAGGCTATGAGACCGGGCGAATAGCTGCTGGCGGGAAGGTCTGCGCTCAAGCGGCGGTTCACAAAATCGGCCATACGCTGCGCTGGAGCCGTCTGACGGTATTGTCCTTGCTGCCAGCAGGCTTTTTCTATAGCCTCCTGTAGGTACATGATGCGCAAAGGATTGGACGGTTCTTGAATGTCCTCATGCGTTGCTGCGAAACTTTCGTCACTCATGGCTTCCTTGAGGAAAGGGCCCAGTTCGCCGTCCAAATCTTCGGGACGCGTTTCCACTACCATCCCTGAATTGCTCCATGACGATCCGCGGTTGGACGGACTCATGCCGTTTACTACAATTTGTTGCGGGCCGCTGGCGGCCGGTACAACAATACCTCCCGGACACATGCAGAAACTGTACACGCCGCGTCCGCCGCTTTGTGACACATAGCTGTACTCTGCTGCCGGGAGATAGGACCCGCGTCCTTCGCGGCTGTGGTATTGCAGCTGGTCTATCAAATGGGCTGGATGCTCCAAACGTACTCCTACTGCAATGCCTTTGGCTTCAATGGCTATGCCTGTCTGATGTAAATAACGGTAAACGTCACGTGCGGAATGGCCGGTAGCCAGAATCACCGGTCCTAAGTACTCCTTGCCTGCCGATGTCCTGACGCCTTCTACCTTTTCTTTATTAATTAATAATGCGTCCACACGTGTTTGGAAATGCACCTCTCCTCCGGACCGGCGTATTTGATCACGCATGGCTTCAATGATACGGGGCAACCGGTCTGTGCCGATGTGCGGATGGGCATCGTATAGGATGTCGGTTGATGCACCATGCTGGCAGAACACGCGGAGAATTTTTTCTACGCTGCCGCGTTTTTTTGAGCGCGTATATAGTTTGCCGTCGGAATAGGCCCCTGCTCCGCCTTCGCCAAAGGAATAGTTGCTTTCGCTGTCAACCAGATGTTCCCGTGAAATGCGGGCAATGTCTTTTCGGCGTTCATGCACATCTTTCCCCCGTTCCAGCACAACGGGGCACAACCCGCATTCTATCAGGTGAAGAGCGGCAAAAAGTCCGCCGGGACCGGCTCCTACCACTACGACACGTGGCGCTTCCGACACATCAGGATAGAATATAGGTTCGAAGTAAGCTTGTGGCGCCGGCTCGTTGATGTAAATGTCCATAGTGAGATTGACAAAAACCGTTCGCTGGCGGGCATCAATGCTGCGCTTGCGTATGCGGAAATCCGAAAGTGAGCGGGCATCAATGCCTAATTCGCGCACAATGTAGCGGCGTAATTCGCGGTCTTGTGCCGCTATGCTGGGGTGTACGCGTATGGAGAGCGTTTTCTGCATGTGGAAGTGAAAGTTTTTGAGAAGGATTGGATTATTTGAAGAAGAAACTATCCGAACAAAGCACGTAAGGCTTCTTCGACCCTACTTACAGATACGAGTTCTATTTCCGGATTTTTTATGTCTAGCCCTTTGAGATTCGCTTCGGGAACAACGATGCGGCGGAAACCTAACTTTTGCGCCTCGAAAATACGTTGGGTTATGCGTGTGACAGGGCGTATTTCTCCGCTCAAACCAACTTCTCCCGCCATGCAGACGTTGCGCTCGATGGCTGTGTCTACGTTGCTGGACAACACGGCGGCTATCACAGAAAGGTCAATGGCCGGATCAACCACACGGATACCGCCGGCAATGTTGAGAAATACATCCTTTTGCGCCAGCTTGAATCCCACACGTTTTTCAAGTACGGCCAATAGCATGTTGAGGCGGCGTAAGTCGAAGCCTGTGGCCGAACGTTGAGGCGTGCCGTAGGCTGCTGTCGACACCAATGCCTGTGTTTCAATGAGGAATGGTCTTACACCTTCGATGGCTGCAGCGATGGCCACGCCGCTTAATTCGTCTCCGCCTTGTGTCAGGAGTAATTCTGACGGATTCTCCACAGGGCGCAGTCCATCGGCCCGCATTTCGTAAATACCTAGTTCCGATGTAGACCCAAAGCGGTTTTTTATACTGCGCAATATCCGATAAAAATAATGTCGGTCGCCTTCGAACTGCAACACAGTGTCGACAATGTGTTCCAATACTTTTGGGCCGGCAATGCTGCCTTCCTTGGTAATATGACCTATAAGGACAACAGGGACACCGCTTTCCTTGGCGTATTTAAGTAAGGCGGCGGCGCATTCCCGTATTTGTGTGACTGAGCCGGGAGAGGAGTCTACGTTTTCTGACGCTATGGTTTGAATGGAGTCAATGACCACCATGTCCGGCCGGATGTTCTTGATGTGCGTGAATACGTGTTCCAGGCGCGTTTCGCAAAGCAACAGGCAGTCGGACGGGCGTTGTGACAACCGGTCGGCCCGCAATTTGATTTGTTTTTCGCTTTCTTCGCCGCTTACGTAGAGCAGGCGGCGGTCGGACATGTTCAATACAGTTTGCAAAAGAAGAGTTGATTTGCCGATGCCGGGTTCGCCTCCCAGAAGAGTGAGCGACCCGGGTACGATGCCACCGCCCATCACGCGGTCGAGTTCCGCGTCATGCGTGCTGTAACGCGGTTCTTCTTCAGCCGATACGCCGGACAGCGGGACTGGAGTGGCCTCCCGCCGTTCCAGTCCCGCCAGTACTTTTCCTGCACGTCCTGCCGCGGCGGCGGAGGCCGGACGTATGGTCATCTCTTTAAACGTGTTCCATTCGCCGCAAGCGGGGCATCGGCCTACCCATTTGGCGGCTTCCTGCCCGCAGTTGCTGCACACGTATACGGTCTTTTCCTTTGCCATGTGCGATTGTTATGACAGTTCGTTCAGTTCTTTTTTCAGGCAGAGCAACTCTGTGCGTACAGTCCGCAAGCGTTCTATAACCTCTACGGTCTGTACAGTTCCCTCCTTGTTCTTTTTCAAGAGTTCGCGGGCTGCGGCAATTTTGAGACCGCGTACTTTCACCAGATTGTGAACCAGGCGTACCTGTTCTATGTCGTCTTGTGTGTAACGGCGCATTTTTCCTCCTGTTTTCTTGGGAGAAATTTGTGAGAACTCTTTTTCCCAATAGCGGAGTGTGGTTTCGTTGATGTCGAACATTTCCGCCACTTCGCCGATGGAGTAGAATTGTTTGCTGTAGTTGTTCAGATTAAGCGCCATAGACCTTCACATTGATTAGTCGTTTACATAAATATTCTCTATCTCTACAACGTAAACCGTATGGAGTGTTCCTCCGGGTTGGTCGTTGTACCAGCGTTCGAATAAAGTCTTGTCAAGAAAGTCTTCGGCATTGAACTTTCCGCGGTAGAGTTTTCGCCCTTCCAAGGTGAGACGGGCTTGTGAAAAGGTCACGTTGCCGGTTTCCGTGGCAACGGGGGACAGGCCGGTTTCTTTTGCCTTGTTGCAGTCACGCCCTGATTTTGTTCCGCAGAAGTTAAGGATTTCCCGGTTCTCGTTGCCAAGAAAAGCGAGGGTGAGGCGTTCGTTGTTTTCAACAAACTCATGTGTGTAGCGTTCAGGACGTATGAAGACGAAAGCTACGGCTTTATTCCACAGGTATCCCACTCCGCCCCAGGAGGCTGTCATTGTGTTGAATTTATCGGGAGTTCCGGCTGTTACCAGCATCCATTCCTTGCCTATGGCTTTTATCACGTCTTCCTTGCCCAGACGGGCTATGTCTGCTTTTTTCATAAAGAATATCAGTTATGTTTTGGGTGATAAGTTAGTGAGCAAAGTTACAATTTTATCCCGCTCATGCCAAAAAAACGGATGTCTTTCCGCCGTTTGGCAGAAGGACATCCGCTTTTCTTCTTTGTAGTTTGTTAATTACCTAATCAGGCTTCAGCTTGGGGAAGTACCGAAACAACGCTGCGGTCACGGTTGCCACGCTTGAAAGTAACTACGCCGTCAGTGAGGGCATAGAGTGTGTGGTCGCTGCCCATACCGACATTTTTGCCGGGATAGTGTACAGTACCGCGCTGGCGAACGATGATGTTTCCGGCGATGCAAGTCTGACCGCCCCAAATCTTAACGCCTAATCTTTGTGAAGCCGACTCACGGCCGTTCTTAGAACTACCTACACCTTTTTTGTGTGCCATTTTCTTCTACGTTTTTAGGAGTTAAGCAATAACTTGTTTGATTGTCAGTTCAGTGAACTGGTGACGATAACCGTTGAGTTTGCGGTGGCCTTTGCGACGCTTTTTGTGGAAAATGAGCACCTTTTCGCCTTTTACGAGCGGAGAGATGACTTCGCAAACCACTTTGGCTCCTTCTACTACGGGAGCGCCCACGGTGATGTTACCTTCGTTGTCTACCAACAATACTTTCTCAAATTCAACAGTCTGGCCGCCTTCAGCTGCCGGCATGTGGTTGACGAAGAGCTTTTTGCCTTCCTCAGCCTTGAACTGCTGACCGTTAATCTCTACGATTGCGTACATTTTAAAATTGTATAAACGGTTTTTTCCGGGAGGCGTACCGCATCCGCGGTCGCTTCTTTGGCCTCATCGGACTCTAAACGGCTGCAAAATTACAACTTATTTTTAAAAATCCGACATGCGGGCTGTTATTTTTTTCTGACTAGAAGGCTTAAATTTTCCGTTTCACAATGGCTTCGGCCCGTTCGAGCGCCACATTGATGTTGGGGCAGATGTGGTCTTTTCCCAAAAGCCGGTCGAACCCGTTGTGTTCCAGTACGGCATAGACGTTAGGCATTACGCCTGAAAGGACGATGTGTGTGCCTTCGCGATGGCTCATTTCGCAGAGGTTCTGAAGGTTGTGTATGCCGGTGGAGTCGATGAACGGCACACGGCGCATGCGGATGACACGTACTTTGGGGTGGTTGTCCATCGCAGCCATGAGTTCCTCAAACTTGTTGGCTATTCCGAAGAAGTAAGGGCCGTTGATTTCATAGACCTCTACTCCGGCCGGTATGACGAGATGTTCTTCGTGAACTTCGGCATCTGTCTCTTCGTTGGGGTCTATTTCATCGGCTATCACCTTGATTTGCGTTGTCTCGGCCATGCGCTTCATGAAGAGCAGGCAGGCAATGAGGAGCCCTACCTCAATGGCCACCGTCAGGTCGAAGATGACTGTGAGGAAGAAGGTGATGAGCAGTACCGCAATGTCGCTTTTGGGATTTTTCATCAGCTGGGCAAAGGTGCGCCATCCGCTCATGTTGTATGAAACGACAACCAGTACGCCGGCCAGACAGGCCATGGGGATATAGGCGGCCAGCGGCATGAGTGCGATGAAGATGACCAGCAGCACCAGAGCGTGTATGATGCCCGCTACGGGGGTGCGGCCACCGTTGTTGATGTTTGTCATGGTGCGGGCAATGGCTCCGGTACAGGGAATGCCTCCGAAAAGCGGTGTGCAAAGATTGGCCACGCCTTGTCCGATAAGTTCCTGATTGGAATTATGGTGGTCGCCGCACACACCGTCGGCGACAGTGGCCGATAGAAGCGACTCAATGGCACCGAGTACGGCTATGACCATTGCCGTGGGGAGGAGCGAGCGGATGTCGTCCCACGTGAGATGCGGCACTTCAATGGAAGGAATGACCGCTTTTATCTCACCAAACGAGTCGCCTATAGTCGTGATCTTATAATCCGTGTAGGTGTTGAGGAAATAAACGCCGAGAGTCATTATGACGATGGCCACCAGCGAACCGGGTATTTTGCGCGATACTTTCGGCGTGAGGGCGATTATGGCGATACTGGCCAGTCCCACCAGTGTGGTGAGCCAGTCGGCTGTGTCGAAGTGGCGGAAATAAACCACCCATTTCGAAATGAAATCGCCGGGTATCTTTCCGGTGATGCTCAGTCCGAAGAGATCCTTGATTTGCGTGGTGAATATCGTCAGGGCTATACCGCTGGTGAATCCCACCACGATGGGATAGGGGATGAACTTGATGATAGTGCCCAGCCTGAACACGCCTAATAATATGAGGAACAGGCCGGCCATCATCGTAGCTACCAGAAGTCCTGAAAGACCGAGTGCGGGGTTGTTGACAATTCCGAATATGATGACGATGAATGCGCCGGTGGGGCCGCCGATCTGTACGCGCGATCCGCCAAGCGCCGATACGATAAAACCGCCGATGATTGCCGTAAGGATACCCTGCGAGGGGGATACGCCTGAGGCGATACCGAAGGCTATGGCCAGCGGCAGAGCCACGATGCCTACGATGAGGCCGGCCATGGTGTCGGCGGCCAGTTTCTCACGTGAGTAATGGCGCAACTCCGAGAAGAGCCGTGGTTTGAAATGAATACCTTTCATGTTTTTATTTTAGTAAATTGTTACGTATTTTTAGAAATAGACTGCAAAGATACACACTTTTTAGCAAAAGGCAAAAGTAAACGGCCGGATGAAGCTGTGAGGCCGGTTCGGGTTTTGTGAAGCAAAAAGAGCAGCGCGCCATTTTAACATAATTTGCTTTTGGGCGGAAAATGTTGTATCTTTGTAACAGCGGAGCGGGACTTTCTCATGAAAAGTCCCGCTTTTTCAGTGTTTTTCAGGTGGTTTCGAGTCGTTTTTTGCCATGTTGTTTCTTGAAACTCCCCGTATTGCAATTTAAAATGCAAGTATTCGTGTTAAAATTTCGATACGGACTTTTTGAACTCTAAGTATTGGAGTTCAAAAAGCGAAAGGCTGGAATGTAACGGAAAGTTAAATATGTTAAATCTTGAAGGGGAACAGAGTGGCGTTTTTTCTTTTGTTGATTTCATATTTGCTTGTTGCGCCAATTCCCCCGTCGCATGTATTGCCATGTGAAGAGGAATGCAAAAACAGCATAGATATGTTCGCTCAGCCAGCATACATAAAGAGGCGCTTTAAGATGGAATATAACGACAACTACAAAGACGGTGTAGATGGCCAGTGCTGCCAGTTCGAAAGCAAGAGCAGTACGCGTGTTGCCTGTGCCCGAAACGGCATGGAAATAAATTTGTCCCGGAATTGTAATGAGATAGGACGACACTAGAACATAGAGCGGTGCGCGGCCGGCGTCAATAAGCGCTGTTTCGTTGGTGAAAATACCCAGTACCGTTTCAGGAAACAGGAGTTCGAAGAGTAAAAGTGGCGTGAGAATGACGTAGCCCATGAAGACAGTACGGCGCAGCATGCCTGGAACTGCCTCCACTTCGCGCTGCCCCATCAGGTTGCTCACCAACGTGCTGGCCGTTGAAGCCAGCGCTATGACAGTCATGAAACTGAAGGAGGAAATGTTGCGGATGATGTTCGTTACTGCCAGATCACGCTCGCCAAGATGTTCTACAGACAGGAAAAACAGAAACCACGTGGCCAGAGAAAGAAAGTTCTGTAACATAGTCCATAAACTCATACCCAGGATGTTTCCTAACAGGTTCAGACGGAAGTGTGGCAGCTGGTGAAGGCCATATTTGCGATAGTCTATGCGCAGGCGTGTGTAAATGATGAAGAATAACAATGATACGCCTTCGGCCAAAGTAGATCCCATGGCAGCTCCGGCTATGCCAAAGGCCGGCAGACCGAGTTTGCCGAAAATCAGCACATAATTGAAAATGACGTTACACAAAACCATGGTCATGGAGTTGAGCGTCAGTGTACGGGTATTGGTAGTGCCTACATAAAAAGCTCTGAACATGACCGTTACAAAGGCAAAGAAAAATCCCGGTACGCGCCAGTGAAGATAATCGTTGGCGGCTGTTGCCACTGCCGGTGAGGCGATGATGGCGTTGAGGATCATCGGTGCGAACAGGCGGGCCAGTATGAAGAGAACCGTTGCCGTTATCAACAGGAAAGCTACGCTGTGATAGAATATGTTTCCAATGCTCAGATAGTTGCCTTCGCCGTTACGGCGTCCTATCAGTATTTGTGCCCCAATGCTGAAGCCCAGTCCCAACATGAAGACGGCAATGTAGAAAATACCTCCCAAGGCGGACGCTCCCAGTTCTATTTCGCCTACGCGGCCCAGAAAGGCAGCGTCCGTCATGCCTACGAGTTGTTCCATCAGCATGCTGATGAGGATAGGATAGGCAATGCGCCAAATCTGGCTGTAAGAGTAAGTTTTCATGAAAAAATCTAATCGTTTGGCAATAAACTGTGTGTTGCAGGATGGCTCATCAGCGCATTTCGCGCAGCCATATATCTCCCTTGTTGTCCATGTAGGGTTCGGCCGTTATCGTAACAGCGGGAGCGGCAGCGTCGGCCGGTGTCCCCCGGTCGCGGAACAGTTGTCCGGTGAGCAGGATGTGTCCCCAGCGGTTAAAGTCCTCCCCCGGTTTTGGCAGGGTGTTGGCGGACAAATAACAGTCGTCGTGTTCTTCGCGCACCACGTAGAGCAGTGGTCCGCGCTGTATGGCCACTTTGCCGCGTTGGGCTTTTCCGTCAGCCATCTTGCGCACTAAAAAAGGTTGCATAGGCAAGTCGAAGAACACTTCGTCGCCGCTGTTCCATTTACGGTCGATGACAAGATAGCCGTTCTCGATGACTGTAGTGAGGAGTTCGCGGCCGTTGACGTGAAATACGGGAAGTTTGTCCGCTGCACCGGGGAAAATAGCAAAACGGTCGGCTGGAGTTATTTTTCCCATGGCCCATTCCGGCAGGCGCAGACGCAGTTTGAGCGGTAAGGCATTGCCGCGAAAACCCGACAGACGTACCTTGATGCGTCCTTCGTGAGGCATGGCGGTGAGTATGTCCAGCATTACATCGAACTGTTTTGTGCGGACGTGTGCCGTACTGTTCAGATAGAGATTTATGTATATTCCTTCTTCATCGGTAGCCAGTATCTTTCCGGTGGCGTTGATAAGCGCCTGTGCTGCCACGTGTTTCTCCATGGTCATTTCGCCCGGAAGGGCCACTTCTCTGAGCAGCTGGTTGAACAGACTGCGTTCCATCACATCGGCCAGACGGCTGTCGGCGGTGAGCCGGAGCAAGTCTGCGGCGAGTCCCGTCATGTTGGCGGTGGCTACGGTTTGCGGCAGGTTTTCTTCTCCAAGGCCGCCGGCCAAATTGATTTGAGGGAGATATTCTGTTTGCCATTTTTTTATTTTCCGGACAAAGTCTTTCTTGTTGCCCGGTTCTCCCAGCGGTTGTTCCGTGAGTGAGGCATCGAGCTTAAGGGCGGTTCCTCGCAAATCACTGATATCTTCTCCCCATATCACTACGCTATCGGCGGGTACATAGGTCAAAGGTTCTTTCAGTAGCTTTTGTGCCTGAAGGGCTGCTGCTATCGTCAGGGCTGTTATGAATAAAATGAGTCTGTTCATGAAGGTTATTGATGATAATGAAAGTAGGATGAATGTGCGGGCTTCAGCGTCAGGCTGTTCTTAAATCGTGCCGCACCACAGTTCTCCAAGAGTCGGGAGTACGGCGCGATTCCAGAATCTTACGCAGTGTCATACGCTTAACTGTTGCCGGAATTTTCCCGCTTTGTATAATGGGGTATGTCGTGTCGGGATTCTTCACAAAGCATACCGATAATGCCCAGGCTACCCCCATTTCTGCGTAATAGCCGCTGGGGCGTATGGATGTGAGTACGTCAAGTACTTGTCTGAAGTATTCCGGTATCAGAAAATGGTCCATTAGCATGACTGCGGCAAAACGTTGTTCATAGACGGCCGATGAGCGGGCATAATGCAGAAGAAAATCAAAAACTTCCTCGCGATGGCGTCGCACGGCAACGTAGGTGGAACAGCAGCAGTCGCATATTGTCCAATTGTCGATGAGAGGGACCAGCATTTCTCGCAGGACGGGCAGAAGCTCATCCGCTTTTAGCGGCCGGTATCCAGGTATGAGGCCCGCTAGCATCCGTTCTTCGTATGTTTGGCTTCGGCTGAGTTCGGTACAAACTTCTCGCCAGTCTTCCTGACGTGCTATTTTTTTAGCCATGTTGCGTAACACTGGTATGCGGACGCCCAGCATCGGATATTTTAAATCGGGGATAAGACTTGAAGCAAATTTTATAAGCCGTACATCTGCTTCGGCAGACAAGGCTTTCTTGAACGCGGGAATATCAGTCATGATTAATGAGTGTTGGATGAAGGTGGCAGCTGTATGGAAACAATAACCTAAGGTGGTGTTGAAATGAAATGTCGTATTTCATTCAGTATGGAAAACCGGCGGGTAATATTTTATGGAATATCATTCCGTCAGTAAATCCTTTAATCTAGGCAAAATTACTATAAAAACTTTGGAAAAGGCTAATAAGAAGGGACTAAAGTATTCGTAATATTTGTTGATAAGGCGTTTGTGAGGCAAAATGAATGAGGATAGACGAATAGACCGAGGAATGCAAAGGAAAGCGGAATTATGAAGTACTATGTCTGCAAAATCATTACCCTCAGGAATGTGATTCCTGATATGTGGTACAGGCATTACCATATCGAAACGCTTGTAATAAAATCTGTAATCGGGGTACTTCCATCCGTAAGACTGGTACCGTGCCGCGTGACAGAACTATCTAAATTTGCACCAATGAATAAAAAGATGAATAATATAATAGAAAGAATGCGGAGGGAAAAGCGGATTTTGGAAACGGATTCTGACTTTCCTCATCTGTGCGAAGAGGTCGAAAATACGCGGCGGCTCATTGGCGAGTTGAACATGGGTTACCATACACCTGATAAAGTGCGGGTACTGCTTGGACGCATCTGGGGACAAACGTTGGATGCTTCCGTGCGTATGTTCCCGCCGTTCTATACGGCCTTCGGGAAAATGACCTGTGTGGGAAAAAATGTGTTTATCAACTTCGGTTGCACGTTTCTCGATCAAGGAGGCATCACGCTCGAAGACGGCGTATTCATCGGACCGGGAGTCAAAATTCTCACGGAAGGTCATCCGGAACAGCCCGAAATCCGCCATAAGTTGCAGACTGATCTGGTCGTTATCCGCCGTAAGGCATGGATTGGTGCAGGTGCGATCATTCTGCCGGGAGTGACGGTTGGCGAGAACGCCATCATCGCGGCCGGAGCTGTTGTGACGAAAGATGTACCTGCCAATACTATTGTTGCAGGAGTACCTGCTAAAATATTAAGGAATATAAACGTTACGAATTATGAATAGAAAATTAACCGCACTCTTTGTGATAGGTGCTATGATTATCACAGAAACAGCTGGCAAAAGAATAAATGATTTGAATGACGGAATAAATATGGAAAATTTGACTTTAACTGCCGAATGGGATAAGACATTTCCCAAAAGCGACAAAGTAATCCACAATAAAGTAACATTCACAAATCGTTATGGTATAACGCTGGCGGCTGATATGTATGTACCGAAAAATGCTGCCGGCAAATTGCCAGCCATCGCTGTCAGCGGTCCGTTTGGGGCCGTAAAGGAGCAGTCATCGGGACTGTATGCTCAGACGCTCGCCGATCGAGGATTCCTAACTATCGCTTTCGATCCCTCATATACCGGAGAGAGCGGCGGACAGCCGCGCAGTGTGGCTTCGCCAGATATCAATACCGAAGACTTTTCAGCGGCGGTGGATTACCTTGCAACACATCCTGACGTGGACGCCGAGTGTATTGGCATTGTCGGTATCTGTGGTTGGGGCGGATTTGCTATCAATGCAGCTGCCAACGATACACGTATTAAGGCTACTGTGGCTTCTACTATGTATGATATTAGTCGCTGTACATCAAATGGTTATTTTGATACGGCTGACAATGATGAGGCACGCTATAAAATGCGTCAGGAGTTCAATGCACACCGAACAGAAGATTATCGTAACGGTACTTATTCCCGTACCATTATGAATCCGGAACCAGCCAAGGACGCGCCGCAGTTTATGAAAGATTATTATGACTATTATAAAACCAGACGAGGCTATCATCCCCGTTCCATCAATTCCGGTCTGGGTTGGAATAAAACCTCATCCCTCGCGTTCGTCAATGCTCCCATACTCGCTTATGCCGATGAAGTCCGCAGTGCCGTGTTGCTTATTCATGGTGAGAAAGCTCACTCCCGTTATTTCAGTGAGGATACCTTCAAGAAGTTGAAAGGCGATAATAAGGAACTGATGATTATTCCTAATGCAAACCATACAGATCTTTACGACAATTTAGCAGTCATTCCATTTGACATAATAGTGGATTTCTTCAAGAAGAATCTAAAATAACAGTTGAGATGATGAAAATGTGGTTACTATCCCTCATATTGTTTTTTGTGAAGATAGCTTTATATCACAGATTTTGAAAGTTTGGTAGTTTGAGTTTGGAGAGGACTGCTAAAAAACGGCGGAAGGGTCATTACTGTCTTATGGAGTACAGTAATAACCCTTCCGTTTGTTTGGGTGCTGTAGGCTGAACGTTTTTATTCTTTTGCAGATTGTATGATACTGATCGGTGTGTTTACACCGGCCGATGTCAGTGTCAGTGTAGCCGTTCGAGAGGATGTGGTGGGATTCGGCTCAAGACTTATCCGTACATTGTGGCGACCTGCTGAAAAAGTAGTGGTTTCAGGAACGGCCCATGTTTCGGAAGACGAGAGAGTGGCATTGTCCTGATAAACGGTGAAAACAATGGCGGTGTCTGTCTTGGCCTGCGCGTTGAGAAGGAAATAAACTTTATTGGCCGGAAGGTTGTCCATGTTGTCTTCCGGAGTAGTGCTGTACATTGGTTCGGGACTACTGATATTAAGCCATCCGTTTTGCACAACACGCATGCCCAGATCGGTGAAAGTTTTTACCTGAATGTAACCCACACGGCGTGCTCCGCTAGTATTGACCTCGTTGGTGATGGTCATAAGTGTGTTAAGTACGAGGGAGTCGTTACGTATCTGATATTTATCCGGTGACACGGAACACCAGGATTGGGAGGTGCTTGCCGTCCAAGTGTCCAGAGAATAAAGGCGGATGGTATCCATGGTCTGGTCGGCGTATGTAATCATACCTTCCGGCTTTTGGGGAAAGAAGAATGATTGGTGTACTTCATAAGGGTCGTTGTTGCATGAGGCTACTAATAGGGTCAGGGATGCAAGCAGGGAGAAAAGTGTTTTTTTCATGTCGCGTAATGATAATTTTTGTAGTCGGCCAGTGGGCGTCATTCCTCGCTTTCATTGCTGGAAGCCGGAGTGTTGCGGCGGCTAACGGTTAATATTATGTTTCTTTGGTTACTTAATATGTAAATGGCAGGTTGTTTTGTATTGAATGCCCGGACGCTATCTGGTGCATTCCGTATTTATTGCATAAACAGCGGAAATGAGAAATATTGCATAAGATGGCGTATTTTATTTTAAAATGTGATGTCTTTCTCAATACCATTCAATATTGGAACTGTAGGAACTGCGCTTATCCCATTTGAGAGCGTCGGCCAGCTCGCTGGCGCGTGCGCGGAAAGAGAAGTTGAAAGATGTATAGGGACGTAACACGACTGAGCATGACATTTCGAAACAGTGAAGGTCACGCGAAACGGAGGCCGTGGTCATGGAGAGCCGGTGAAAATCGAAGTCATAGCCAGAGGAGAACGTGATGTTCCAGCCTTCCGCAATGCGTATGAAGCCGGAGAAGTTGAGTGTCTGGTTGAAGGAATAAGGATAGCGCATGCGGCGCACGTTGATGTCCTTTGAGCGGTCTTCGGCCATGGTTATGCCGTAGGACAGGGTGAGCGACCAAGGGATGGAGAAAGCCAGATAACCGTCATCGTCCACTTTCGCCTTCTGTGTTTTCGTTCCTCCCCTTTGCGAGGCTTTCAGGCTGGGGTCGATGTTGGCATCTTCCGTATCGGCCTCAATATTGTCGCTGTTCGTGTTGCTATTGTCGCTATTGTCTTTTCTTTTTTTTCTGCTGAAAAGTTTTGTGAGCGTTTGGTTGTTGAAGGTGTAGGATAAGTTTTGAGACATGCCTTGGAAGCGGCCGAAACGGCCATAGCTCCATTCCGTGCGGTCGGATGTCACTACGCGGCCGTTATTATCGAAAGCATAGGCATAGGTAGCGAATACGGCCGCCATGGAGAAGGTGTAGCTTTTGCTGAGTTTGAGGCGCAAACGGGTGCTGAGGTTGCTCCACGGATGTGTTTTGGCAGCCAGATTGTAGGAGAGCGTGCCCGACAGCTCGTCGATAAGGCTTATTTTTTTCGTACCCGTGCTGTCACGGTCGCTCTTCACTTTCATTTCCAGGTTATTGGAAAGCGACATTGAGACCATGCCCTGCTTTGTTCCCGAAGGATAGCCGTAAAGTGCCCCCGAGTAGGGCGAATAGTTGACCGTTGTCACTTCACCGTTTTCATCGGTGCGTACGTAACTGTCCGTATAGCCGAAACGTTCGGCAGTGAAGTCGGGCGCATAGCTAAAGGATATGTTGGGCTTGAGTACGTGGCGAATGGCCTCGATTTTGTCTCCGAAGAGTTTTTTCCATGGTTTGTAAAAGCCATATAGCGTGGTATTGGCCGAAATGCCGAGCCGCCAGTCGTAGAGGTTGTAGAAGCCGTAAGTGGTGTCGGACACCTCCTTTTGGGTGTGTTCGTCCCATGAGCGTTTCACGCGATTGGTGTACATGATGTCGCGGAATTCGAAGTTGGGGGAGATGTTGATGTATTTGAACAACTGGAAAGTAGCGTCAACGGGCACGCGGTGCTGCATGCCGTTGCGCCAGTCTTTTATGAGGTTCGACTTGAACAGCTGGTCTTCTTTGGTGGTGATGCTGTTGGAAATCTGTCCGGTGTAGGACATGGATATTTTCTCATACCACCGTTCCTTGCCGGCCATGCGCTTGCGGCGGAAGGGATAGAAGCGGTTGACGGAGATGCTTAAGTCGGGCAGGGTCACAGCCAGCGTAGAGTCGTGCATGTTTTGTGAAAGGTTGCCGGAGCCGGAGATTGTCATGCCGATTTTCTGGAAGGTATGTGAAAAACTTACCGAACTGGCACGCGTACTCTGCGTATAGGAAATAGGATTGTACATGCTCTCTAGATTGGAGCGCTCATAATTTTCGGAGGCGAAGTTCACGCGGGCCGAAAAGGTCGTATTGGGGTTGGAACGAGGGTCTTTGGAATGCGTCCATTGCACCTTGAGGCTTTTTGAGACGGCGTAGTCGGGCATATTCTTTTCGCCTTCCACCGTACGCAGGAAACTGATGAAGAAATTGCCGTTATAGCGGTAACGCTTGCGGTAATTGGTTTCGGCGCTCAGGCCCCATGAGCCTTTTGTGTAGATTTCGCCCAAGGCCTTGAAATCCATGTAGTCGTTCAGGGCAAAGTAGTAGCCGCCATCGCGAAGGTAGAAGCCGCGGCTGGTCTCATCGCCATAGGTGGGCATGATGAAGCCGCTGGAATATTTTTTGTTGAAAGGAAAAAAGCCGTAAGGGATGGCCAGCGGCAGTGGTACGTCGGCAACCACCAGATGGGCCGGTCCGAAAAACGCCTCTTTGCCCGGTTTGACTTTTGCCCGCGAAAGCGCAAGGTAAAAGTGGGGATGTTCGGCATCGCAGGTGGTGTATTTCGCGTGTTCGAGATAAAGTGTGCCGTCATCCGTCCGTTTGGAACGCTGACTTTGCAGGAAGCCGTTGCCTTGTGTGGTGGCAACGTTGGTGATGAATCCCTTTTTGGTTTTGAAGTTGAACGACATCTTTTCGCTGTCGTACAGGTCCGCTCCCTGTTTGTAGACCGGCTGGCCTTGTAGTGTCCCTGACGTGTCGCGGGCGCCTTCGGCATGAACCATGTTGCTGTCGAGCGCCATGGTTATTTTGGCGGCGTCAAGTTCCATGTCTATATAGTTGACTTTGGCATCGCCGTAAAGAAAGGCCAGCCCGCTCTCAGCGTCGTAGACCAGAGAATCCTGACTTTGATATTCCACCGGAGCGTCAAGTCCCGGCTTGCGTTTCCGGGTGCTGTCGGTGGCGGTTGTGTCGGTTGTGAGGGAGGGAACGGACAGGGTGTCGGGGCGAAGCCGACCGTCCGTGACACTCCTTTGAGGCGTGCTGTCCTTTGGGGTTACAGTGATTGTGGAGTCGGGTAATAAGGAATCGGCCACTGCCACTGTCTCTACAGTTGCGTGGCCCATTACGGCTGGCGATGTGGCAAAGCACAAAGCTGCTATTACCGAAAATAGGAACAATATCGTAGTTTTCAAACTTTTTTTGAAATCTTTCTTTTTTAACAGTGTGCAAAGTTACTAACTTATCTGTTAAGAGTTAAGCGTTAAAAGTTAAAAGTTTTATTATTGTCTCTGTTCTTTTGCTTGTATGAGAAGCATTGGAAAGCGTGGAGAAACCGGCAAAGTATGTTCAAATATGATACTCCGAAACAAGGGAACGGGGATTTTAACACTATTTGCTTTCGGCCGGAAAATGTATTATCTTTGTAATAGCGAAGCGGGGCTTTCCATCGGGAAGTCCCGCTTTTTCGGTGTATTCAAGGTCTTTCCTCGCCATTTTTGGGCGTATTGTTTCCTGAAAATCCCCGTATTGCAGTTTAAATTCCAAGTATTCGTGTTAAAATTCCGATACGGACTTTTTCAATTCCAATGCCTGAAATAGTATTTCGGACCGGCTGAAATGTAACGGAAGGTTAAAAATGTTAATAATGAAAGGGGGGAAACGGATTCCTGAAACGTTTGGGCAAATAGACTGTCTGCGCCGCTGTCGTATCGGGAGATAACCGTAGTAGGCGGGTTCATTGGGGGGAGGCTTTGTCCTTTCACGAAAAGACCGTAACTTTGCGGGTATGAACACTCCTATGCTCCGCGTTTCGCAGCTTACGACCGGTTATGCCGCCGGTCGCCGCACCAAAATTGTGGCAGCGGATCTTACGGCCACGCTGCAGGCGGGTACTGTTACCGCTCTTGTCGGTAAGAACGGTACGGGCAAGAGTACGCTGCTGCGTACACTGGTGGCTCTCCAGCCGGCTTTGGGCGGTGAGGTGGAGTGGGGTGGTCGTCCGTTGACCAGCTATTCTGCGCGGCAGTTGGCGCGTGAGGTCTCGATAGTGCTTACAGCCCGTGTCGATACCAAGGCCCTCACCGCCCGCGAGGTGGTGGCCATGGGGCGGATGCCCTATACGGGATTTGGCGGCCGGTTGTCATTGGCCGACAGGGAGATAGCCGCCGAAGCGCTGGCCTTGACCGGAGTTGCCAGTCTGGCGGACCGCGAGGTGGGCAGCCTGAGCGACGGTGAGCGGCAGCGGGTGATGATAGCCAAGGCCCTGGCACAGCAGACACCGGCCATACTGCTCGATGAGCCAACGGCATTTCTGGATTTTCCAGGTAAGGTGGCCATCTTGCGTTTGCTGTGTGATTTGGCCGAAAAACATGGCAAAACGATTCTCCTGTCTACGCACGATCTGGAACTCACATTCCAGATCGTTCAGCGGCTATGGCTGCTTTCGTCTGAAGGTATTGCCGAAGGCAGTCCGCGCCGTTTGGCCGAAAATGGCTGTATCGGGCGTTTTTTTCACACCGAGGGAGTGCGGTTCAACGTGCCGTCCCTTCGTTTTGAAATGGAATGACTGAAGTTGCGGTCATAATTTATATTGTTTTTCTTCATTAAAAAATATCACGAAATAACATGATAGTCTGCATAGCTGAGAAACCGAGTGTCGCACGCGACATTGCCCATGTTCTTGGAGCCACGCAAACCCACGAAGGATACATCGAGGGCAATGGCTATCAGGTTACGTGGACTTTCGGGCATCTTTGCGAATTGAAATATCCCGAAGACTACCGTCCCGACTGGAAGCGGTGGAGTTTGGGGGCGTTGCCGATGGTGCCCAAACGGTTTGGCATCCGCCTCAAAAGCGATAAAGGAGTTGAGCGGCAGTTTGCCGTCATCCGGAAACTCATGCAGCAGGCCGACAGTATAGTGAATTGTGGCGATGCCGGTCAGGAAGGTGAGCTGATCCAGCGGTGGGTGATGCAGAAAGCCGGAGTGAGATGCCCTGTCCGCCGATTGTGGATATCGTCACTCACCGAAGAGGCCATCCGCGAGGGATTTGCCACCCTCAAAGAGCAGGAGGAATACAAGCCACTGTATGAAGCCGGGCTGTGCCGGGCCATCGGCGACTGGCTTCTGGGTATGAACGCCACACGGCTTTACACCATTAAATATGGCCGGCAGGAGCGGGGCAGTACGCCTTTGTCCATAGGACGTGTGCAAACCCCGACACTGGCGCTCATCGTGAGGCGGCAGCAGGAAATAGAGAATTTCCGGCCGGAACCTTACTGGGTGCTGACAACGGTTTATCGCGATACGACTTTTACGGCCGTGATGGATGATCCCAATGACGGTGAACTGCCGGCCGAAGGCAAAAAAAACGCTTCGGCCCCGCGCCGCGGCTTTACCTCGGAAGAAGATGGCCGCGCCGCGCTCGATAAAATCAAGGACGCACCTTTTACCGTCATGTCCGTATCGCGCAAGAACGGCAGTGAGGCGCCGCCGCGTCTCTTCGATCTCACTTCGCTGCAGGTGGAATGTAACCGGAAGTTCGGCTATTCGGCCGACCAGACCCTCCAGATCATACAAAGTCTTTATGAAAAGAAAGTGACCACCTATCCCCGTGTGGACACTACTTATCTGAGCGAGGACATATATGGAAAATGCAAGCAGATTCTCAACGGAATCTCCGCCCGTTATGGAGACTTGCTGCAACCTTTGCGCGGTGATAAACTGCGCAAGAGCAAGAAAGTGTTTGACTCCTCCAAAGTGACTGACCACCATGCCATCATTCCCACCGGAGTGGCTGCCAATGCCCTTACGGATATAGAGCATAATGTTTATAATCTTGTGGCGCGCCGCTTCATTGCCGTGTTCTACCCTGACTGCCGTTTTGCCACGACCACCGTTACGGGTGATGTTGCCGGAGTTTTGTTTAAGGTAAGCGGTAAGCAAATACTTGAGCCGGGATGGCGCGTGGTGTTCGACCGTCCGGCACTGTCGGCAGGTACGTCCGACCCCGAGGAAGATAAAAAAGACGATGAGGAACGCGCGTTGCCGCTTTTTGAGAAAGGCGAGAGCGGGCCTCACTGTCCGGATCTGGCGCAGAAAATGACGCAACCGCCCAAACCATACACGGAGGCCACACTGCTGAGGGCTATGGAAACCGCAGGGAAAACGGTGGATGACGAAGAACTCCGCGATGCCCTCAAGGAGAATGGCATAGGGCGCCCCTCCACACGGGCGGCAATCATTGAAACCCTTTTCCGGCGTAATTACATCCGTCGTCAGCGGAAGGCGCTTCAGGCCACACAGACAGGCGTGGAACTTATCGGACTGATTAAGGAGGAGCTGCTCAAGAGTGCCGAACTGACCGGGCTGTGGGAGAGGAAACTCCGGCAGATAGAACATTGCCAGTACAGTGCCCCACAGTTTATAGAGGAATTGAAAGTGATGGTAGGCGATATAGTCCGGCAAGTGTTGGCCGATAATGAGAACCGCCGTGTCAGTCTTGCGCCGGATGCAAAGAGCATTCTTCCGCCCAAATTGCGTGCCGCCATGCAGGAGGAAAAGCCGGACTCTGCCGCAAAATCCCGCCGGAAAATTATCAGGGCCGGCAGCATCTGTCCCCAATGCGGACAGGGAAAAGTCGTTAAAGGCAAGGAGGCTTACGGTTGTTCGCGTTGGAAAGAAGGCTGCACGTGGCGGAAGCCTTTCAAAGGCTGACTGCTGACCGATTTCCGGCGTTGAAATACCGCTCTCTTTAGCTATATAGCTCACAATCTGATTGATTTTTAATTTTTATTATGCGACAATATCTGAATTTATTGCAGGAAATAATTGACCATGGCGCTGTAAAGGCAGACCGTACTGGAACGGGAACTAAAAGTATCTTCGGCCATCAGATGCGTTTTGACCTGAGCAAGGGCTTTCCGCTGCTTACCACGAAAAAGCTCCATCTTAAAAGTATCATATACGAGTTGCTGTGGTTTCTGCGGGGCGACACGAACGTGAAATACTTGCAGGACAACGGTGTACGAATATGGAATGAGTGGGCCGGTGATGATGGTGGACTGGGCCATATTTATGGGTACCAATGGCGGTCATGGCCCGATTATGACGGTGGCCATATCGACCAGATAGCGGAAGTGGTGAGGCAGATAAAGGAAACGCCGGATTCCCGGCGTATGATCGTGTCAGCTTGGAACGTAGCTGATTTGAAGCGCATGAATCTTCCGCCCTGCCACCTCCTCTTTCAGTTTTATGTGGCCGACGGCCGGTTGTCGTTGCAGTTGTATCAGCGTTCGGCCGATACATTTCTGGGCGTACCGTTTAACATAGCCAGCTATGCGTTGTTACTGCAAATGATGGCACAGGTATGTGGGCTCATTCCCGGCGAATTTATTCATACTACCGGCGATACGCATCTTTATCTCAACCATTTGGAGCAAGCTCGTCAGCAGCTTTCGCGTGCGCCCCGTCCGTTGCCGCGGATGGTGATAAACCCTGACGTGAAAGATATTTTCGCTTTCCGCTTTGATGATTTCCTTCTTGAGAATTACGACCCCTGGCCTCATATAGCTGCTACAGTGTCAGTGTAGTCCGCCAATAAGGTTGAAAAACCCAGCCGGACTTCGGCTTATTGTTTGAAGAAAGTAGTATTATTGAGGATGTCTGTCCGGTTTCGGGTATTTGCCGCCAATGTTCGATGGCGTAGTCTTTTTTGTTTTACATAGTAATAATTAGAATATGATCAATATCATTTGTGCTTTGGCCGCCAACCGTGCCATAGGTTATAATAACAAATTGCTTTATCATCTGTCGGCTGATTTACGGCGTTTCAAGGCCCTTACCACCGGACATACCGTCATAATGGGACGCCGTACCTTCGAATCGTTGCCGAAAGGAGCGCTACCCAACCGGCGTAATATCGTGCTGTCCAGACAAACGGATCTGGCGTTTGCCGGAGCGGAAGTTTTTTCTTCTCTTGAAGAGGCTCTTGCTGCATGTCCTCCTGATGAGACGGTCTTTATCATCGGTGGTGAAAGTGTTTATGCTGAAGCTTTGCCATTGGCGGACCGTTTGTATCTGACGCATATACAGGCATGTCCGGCGGCAGCTGATGCCTTTTTCCCAGACCTTGACGAAAAGGCATGGAAGCTTGTACATTCCGAGAGTTATGGAGCGGACGAAAAAAATGCCGTATCTTATACTTTTTCCGATTACGAAAGAAAATGAAAAAATGCCTCATCGTTTTGTTTATGGCCATAACAGCTCTTGCTTCAACCGCCCGTGAGCGGGATTTCAGTGTCAGCATCGTTGCTACAAGTGATGTGCATGGCAATTTCCTGTCTTATGATTATATAGAACGTCAGCCATGCGCTGGCGGGTTAAGTCGGGTGCAGACCTACATAGGTGATTTGCGGAGAAAAATAGGTGGTGATAATGTGATTTTGCTTGACAATGGTGACATTCTTCAGGGGCAACCGCTAACTTACTATTATAATTTTGTCGATACCGTTTCGACACATGTTTGTGCGGCGGTGCTCAATTATATAGGCTACGATGCGGTTGTTGTGGGAAATCACGATGTGGAAACGGGACATGAGGTGTATGACCGCTGGGCGTCTGCGTGTCAATGCCCTGTACTTGGCGGCAATGTCGTGGATACAGCTACCGGTTGCCCTTACTGGCAACCTTATACGGTGATTGAGAGAGGCGGATTGCGTGTTGCAGTGTTGGGACTGACAACACCTGGCATACCTTTGTGGTTACCGGAAAAATTATGGAGCGGCATGCGCTTTGATGATATGGTGGAAACAGCCCGGCATTGGATTCCAGTCATTCAGCGCAATGAACGTCCTGACGTAATTGTCGGGCTTTTTCATAGTGGAGCCGGTTCGCCGGATGCTGCCGGCCGTTTGCAGGAAAATGCCGCCTTGCGGGTTGCGCGTGAAGTTGCAGGCTTTGACTTGATCATCTGCGGACACGACCATCGTGAGGCTGTTATGACGGTGAAGAACCGCCTGACTGGTACCGATGTGAAAGTGCTCAACCCGGCCGCGCATGGCATGAAGGTAGCGGTGGCAAACATAAAGGTGAGGAAAAACGGGGAAAAGAACATACGTACAGCCATAGAGGGAACTGTGGAAGATATTTCAGCCCTTGCACCGGACCCCGGTTATATGGCAGCTTTTGCGCCGTCTCACAAGGCTGTTATGAATTATATATCTGAGGTTATCGGGCATAATACGGCGTTGCTTTCTACCCGTCAGGCTTACTTCGGGCCTTCGCCCTTTATTGATTTTATCCATACGTTGCAACTTGATGTCAGCGGAGCAGACATCTCTTTTTGTGCTCCCTTGGCCTTTGATGCGAAGATACCGGCTGGCAGTGTTCGTGTGAGCGACATGTTTAATCTCTATAAATATGAAAACCAGCTTTATGTGATGCGTCTTACAGGCGAAGAGATCAAGCGTTATCTGGAATATTCCTATGCCATTTGGACCCGGAGAATGAGCGATGCTTCCGAACACATGCTTTTGTTTCGTCTCGATGCTGAAAAAATCAGTGTAGGGTGGGAGCGGCTTGTGCATCCGGCCTATAATTTTGATTCGGCCGCAGGCTTGCGCTATACTGTTGATTTAACCAAACCTAAGGGAGAGAAAATAACCATACAGGAATTGTCTGACGGACGGCCGTTCGAACTGGACAAAGAGTATAGAGTAGCATTGAACTCTTATCGTGGTGGAGGCGGTGGGGATTTGCTGACAGTAGGAGCCGGCCTGCCGAAAGATAGTCTGGAGGGACGTATATTGTGGCGTACCGACCGTGACCTTCGCCATTATTTAATAGAAGCTATACGCCGGCAAGGTACCATTCATCCACAAGCGTTAGGCGAATGGAAGTTTGTGCCCGAAAAATGGGTGGAAGAGGCGGCTAAGCGTGATGCTGAACTTCTTTTTAGATAATAGAGAATTTGTGTTTTTATGGTTAAAGAGCCAAATGAAACATATTTTTTTGATAGAATAAGTTTTCATTCAAAAAAAAATATTACCTTTGCATCGCAAATCCTAAAGGATAATGCCGTAATCACCTTAAAGGAAAGGTGCTCGAGTGGTTGAAGAGGCACGCCTGGAAAGCGTGTAAACCCCTAAAGGGTTTCGTAGGTTCGAATCCTATCCTTTCCGCAAAAACAGAGATAAGACTTTAGACTATAGTCTTATCTCTGTTTTTTGCGAAATGATAAATTATGTTCATTCCTTGGCAATGTTTGTATAGGGAGGGTTCCTTCTGTTACTTTGTGTTCAGTATTTTCAAGCAATGTTATTCTATGGAAGATAGAGTCATCTTGCCATATATATGGGAAGGACATAGTGCTTGATGTGTTTTACTTTTATTTGTTGGGGCGTTACAATAGGAGGAATTATTCTCACACCAATGGCATTGGAAAAGGCACGCGGGACTGACCCCTTCGGGCAAAATAAGATTGACCCCTGTCGAGACTTCGGCAGGGGATTTTTTTGTAGTTTTGAGTCTCCTTGTCCTGGCACGGCGGGGTTCAATATCAAAAACTACAAATATGATTGCAAAATTAAAAAACATCCTTCGATGTTATGCAGTCGGAATGGGAATAAAAGAGAGGGCCAACACGTTTCATCTTTCCCGCAACACCGTACGCAAGTATGTCCGGCTGTTCATTTCAAGCGGCAAGACTACCGAACAGTTGCTTGAGCTTTCGGATGCACGGAGTTCCGTCACCGCGAGCCGTCGCAACGCCAGCTGGAACTGGACGCGCTGATACCGGACTATGTTGCCCGGCTCTCCCGCAAGGGCATGACGGTCCGCAAACTTTTCAACGAGTACAGGAGCGAACATCCCGACGGCTTTCAGGAGTCCGTGTGGAAAAGGCGCTGTCCGGCAGTACAGGTTCCATACCAATGTGGTGGGACACGTCGAGCATTACGCCGCCGACCAGATGTATGTCGACTTCGCCGGCGACAAGCTGGAGGTAGTGGAAGAGATGACAG
>ERZ778497.267-NODE-267-length-47720-cov-65.573733_pt1 | contig 47720 bp, 36 predicted proteins | sample MGYA00509938_ERZ778497 | MGnify/ENA primary metagenome ERZ778497 (study PRJEB29527, sample SAMN07138969) | mouse gut metagenome | material: feces | host: mouse | place: China:Nanjing | collected 2016-01-25 ... | reverse complement strand
GACTATGCCAGATCTTGATAACTTTCATATTAAAAGAAGTTATGTGCGTGATGATATTGAATATGTATTTGTGCAGCATGATATGGGGGGCACAAATATGGGAATGCGAAAGGGGAGTTTAAATAATTTTGATACAATTTTTTGTTCAGGACCACATCAAATCTCAGAAATTCGTGAAACGGAAGAAGTATATGGGCTTCGTGCCAAAAAACTAATTGAAGTGGGGTACCCATTAATTGACGAAATAAGAGAAAAATATAATTCTACAATACATATTGAAAACGAACGTAAAAAAATACTAATTGCTCCCTCCTGGCAAGAAGATAATATTCTTGATAATTGCCTGGAAGAATTACTTGACGCAATAAAAAATAAAGGATATGACATTATTGTTCGTCCCCATCCTCAAGAAGTGCGTTTAAAAAGGGAGTATATAGAATCTGTAAAACAAAAGTATGAATCAGAACATATTTTGATTCAAACAGACTTTACATCTAACAATCCTGTTATGGAAGCAGATTTACTGATAACTGATTGGTCGGGGATAAGTTGGGAATATGCATTTACAACAAAACGACCTGTTTTATTTGTTGATACTCCTATGAAAGTGTTAAATCCAGAATATCAAAAGATAAAAACGGTACCTCTAAGCGTCTTATTACGTGATAAAATCGGAAAAAGGATAGGTCTAAATGAACTAGAAAAAGTGGCAGAGTATGTGGAATATCTAATGAATCATAAATCCGAATATCAAAAACAAATTTCGGATCTAGCTGACACATATATTTATAATCATGGAAACTCTGCAGTTATAGGAACAAGTTATATTATCAATAGTCTTCAGGAAAAATTAAAACAAAAAGGAGTAAAGTAAAAATGAAAAAAGTAGTAAAATTAACAGCAATGATTGGATTTGTCAGTATTTGCAGTATGCTTTTCTTTGGAAGAGATGTAAATGCATATATTGATCCCTCTGTAATGACTTATGTAATTCAAGCAGTGGCAGGTATTGTTGTTGCCCTAGGCGCTGGTTTGGGACTTTATATTCGTAAAGTCAAAAAGAAAGTAAACGATAAACTTGGAATTGATGAGAACAGGAACAAAGAGGTTGAGTCCGATGAAATTATTGTCAATAAATAGTTAAATGAAAAAAAAATACAAGATCAGGAAAGGGTTATTCGATTGAAAATATTAATTATGTCTGATATTCATGGTAATGAACAGGCACTAAATGCAGTAATTAATAAAACATCAAAAGATTATCAGATTGATGCTTGTTTTATATTGGGAGATATTATTGATTACGGAATGCATTCCAATCAAGTAATTGAGAAGATTCAAACGCTTCCATATCCAATTCTTTGTAATATTAGAGGAAATCATGAAGAGACTATATTAACACATAATTATCAATCTTTTTCCTCTGAAAGAGGAAAACAAAGTGCCCAATATACAAGTAGTATTCTAAACAAAAATTCTTGGACATATATACAAAAAGAAATGTATGGCTGCGGAATAATGGACTTTATCTGTGCTCAAAAAAAATGTCTAGCAGTTCATGGCAGTCTTGCAGATCAGTATTGGAAATCGATAGATATTGATAAAAATTATTTGGATTATAGTAACTATGATTATGTATTTTCTGGGCATTCTCATCTGCCACATTTTATAGAAAAGTATTATGAAGTAAATGATATCCAAAAAAGAAATAAACGAAAAATCATATTTATAAATCCAGGTTCTGTAGGACAGCCTAGAAATCATAATCCTTTGGCACAATTTGTAATTCTGGATATGCAAACAGAAACTGTTATATTTGATAAAGTCAAATATGATATCTCTAAAGAACAATCAGCTTATCATGGACAAGTTGATGAATTTTATAAAACAAGATTGGAGATCGGTGTGTAATGAATTTATATATAATTAGCGGTGTTGCTGGAATGACTGGTAATGAACTGGCGAGAAAATATATAACCTCTGGTAATAAAGTGATCGGATTTGACAATTTTTTTGCATCTTCCATAAAAACAATTGAGGACATTATTCCCAATGAAAATTTTACCTTCTATCAATATGATTTGAATAATAAAACACAAATGGAAATGCTTCAAGAACAAGTGAAAATCCTTAAATCTACTGTTAAAAAAGTTGTATATATCAATTGTGCGGCGATAGTACATACAGAACATTTTTATTTTGTGAATCACACCTTTGAAACAAACGTCATAGGAATGAAGAATTTTTTGGAGCAGGCTATAGATGCAGGAGCTGATACCTATATTAATTGTTCAACTTCTGAGGTATATTCTATGAATTCCTGGTGCAATGGAGGTGTATCTGAATCAGATTTTATTACAATGTCAAATGCGGAACATAGTCAACGAACTAGCTATGCAACTGGTAAACTATTAACAGAATTTTTTATGAAAGATGCTGTTATGCAACACAAAATTAAAGGATGTTCTATTCGTTTTGCCAATGTTTATAGCAAAAATGAATTGTATCCGAAACATATTATTCCACATATCATTAATCAATTAAGACAAAACGGTTGTGTAGAGCTCCTTGAAAATTCCAAAGTAAATAAAAGAACTTTTTTGCACAATGAAGATAGTTGTGCCGCCGTTATCGCATTGGAAGAAACAGATAGTGCATTAGATGGATCGGTATATAATGTTGCTACAGACGAAGAAATATCTATCATAGATTTAGTAAATTTATGTGCAAAAAAATTAGGGATAGATACACCCCAAATTACGTTTAATGGATATCGAGAATCCGATCCAGAGCGAAGATTGCTAAATACAGAAAAAATTAGATCAAGAACACATTGGATACCTAAAATAACTTTAGATCAAGGAATAGAAATGTGCATTAAGGAGTTAAGCAATTGAAAATAATGGTTATTACTGTTGCTGGAATTGCCAGTAGATTTAGTCAATCTCTCTCAAAGCCCTGCCTAAAATGCATTTATTGCAAAAACAATATAAAAGAGTCATTGCTTTACCACATTCTTTATCAAAACTCTTTCGTAGATAAATTTATAATTGTTGGCGGATTTAAATTTGACGAGTTAAAACAAGTTATTTATACACAATTTCAAGAATTTCAAGATCGTATTATTTTGATCGAAAATGAACATTATAAAGAATACGGCTCAGGATATAGTCTTTATTTAGGGTTAAATGCGATTAAAAATTTTACATATGATGATTTGGTTTTTGCAGAAGGAGATTTATGGGTGGATGATGATAGTTTTAATCATATCTGGAAAACTACCAAAAATGTAGTTACCTATAATAATGAAATAATTTTAGCAAACAAATCAGTTGCTTTTTACTTTGATTGTCAATATCACATACATTATATATTTGATACAGCACACTCTATTTTGGAAATTAAAGAACCTTTTCTAGGAATCTTTAATTCAGGTCAAATATGGAAATTTTCTAATCAAAAACAAATTGCAACAGCTATGGATTGTCTCACACTGGAAGATTGGGCACAGACCAATCTTAAGTTTATACAACAATATTTTGGAGATCTGAGTCAAGATGAATATAGCATTATTGAACTAAAACAATGGGTAAATTGTAATACAATAGATGACTTTGAGAAGATTGAAAGGTTGAGATAGCTAAATGAAGATTGGTATTCTTACATATGAAAGTCTATACTGTAATTTTACTAATTATGGTACTGTTTTACAGTCATGGGCACTTATGAAAGCAATTAGAAATATTAGTGATGAATATAACCCGATTTTAATTAATTATTGTCCAGATAGTATGAGAGATAAAAATCCGTTAAACCCGATTCAGAATATGTGGGATACAGATTCAGAATCAAAATTAATGTGTGAATTATCAATGCCTTTTATAGAAATTAACTATTCAAAAATAAAAGAATTTTACTTTACTAAGATGCAGTTAACAGATCAACATTATACAGCAATCAATATAAATAAGGTTCAAAATGAAGGTATTTTTAAATTTATCTGCGGGAGTGATTCTATCTGGGATATCACAGAATTTGACATGGATAGAGCTTTTTTTGCAGATTATCCAATAATGAAAGGAAACTCAATGGCATATGCACCGAGTTTCCAAGATTCTTTTTTAGAATACCAAAAAGATCAAAAACAATTACTTATAAAGTATTTAAATAATTTTACTTCTATTGGAATACGTGACGAGGAACCATTAGACTTTTTAAAATGTTATACAAATGTTGCCGTAAAACGAGTCGTAGATCCTACCATGTTGTTAGAAAGCAATGATTATAATGATATTATTGCACCAAGACAGGAAAATGAACGTTATTTGCTTTATTACTCCAGACGCTATAACAAAGCTATGGAAAATTTTGTGGATGAAATTGCAAGCAAAAATAATTTGAAAGTAATAGAAATAAGTTTGCGATATAAGAATTGTGAAAAACATAAAATGTTTTATGAAGCAGGGGTTGAAGAATTTTTATCACTTATAAAATATGCGGATTTTGTTGTCACAAATTCTTTTCATTGCCTAATTTTTGCTTTACTTTTCAAGAAAAATTTTTACGTATTTACAAGAGCACACTGCAATAATAAAATTTATGAATTATTATCTCGTCTCAATTTAGAAGATAGATTATTACATGACAATAATGCAATGAATGATTATGATATTGATTATACAAAAGTAAAAGTATATTTAGACAAAGAACGCATAGAATCACAAACTTTTTTAAAAAACCAGCTTAGGACTCTTTGTCAGTAACAATAAAAATCTACATAGAAAAAGGAATTAAGCAATGAACTCGGTATATGACGATGTTAAGAAAAATTGTTTTGGATGCGAAATTTGTGAAACAGTATGTCCCTATTCTGCGATAACAATGGTAGAAGATGAAGAAGGCTTTCGATATCCCAAAATTAATTTAAACTTGTGTGTAGATTGCGGCCTATGCAAGCGTGTTTGCCCCTGTATTAATTTACCACAAAAAAACCAACAACCTCCTTATGTATTCGGCGGATATCATAAAAATAATGCGATAAAAAAAGAAAGTACTTCAGGTGGCGTTTTCTCAGCAATTGTAGAAGAATTTTGTGATGAAAACTATGTTATTTTTGGAGCAGCAACAAAAGGACTAAAAGTATATCATACATTTACTCAAAACAAGAAAAATATTAATAAATTTAGAAAATCAAAATATGCGCAAAGTTCTATGGGTGATTGCTATAAAAAAGCTGCCCAATTTCTGAAAGATGGAAAAAAAGTTCTATTTTCAGGAACTCCATGCCAAATAGCTGCTTTAGAAAACTATATAAAACCAGAATCCCCCAAAAAAAATTTACTAACAGTGGAGGTTGTTTGTGAGGGATTCCCTTCTCCAATTTTATTAAGAAAATATACTGCCTTACTTGAGAAACGATATCATTCTTCCGTCAAAGAATTAGATTATCGTTATAAAGATAAAAAACGATGGGATTTTCAGGTTATGAAAATAACTTTTTCTAACAATAAAATTATTAAGCAAGATCGATGGTTTAGTCCATTTTGGATATTTTGGTCAGAACGTTTAATGAGTCGCCCTTCATGTGTAGAATGTCCGTTCAGAACAACAGATAGAGTAGCAGATATTACATTAGGAGATTTATGGGGTGTACACAAATATTGTCCAGAGTTATATGGAAATAATGAAGGTTCGTCTTTAGTTGTATGCAATAGTAAAAAGGGAAAACAATTATTTGCTAAAGCAAAAAAGCATATATATGGACATCAGCTTCTATATGAAGATGCTTTACAATATCAGAGACCTATGCGAGTGATTGTTCCAGCCAACGAAAAAAGGGATTTGTTTATGAAAGATCTCGAAAGATTAGGTTATAAAGCTCTTTGCAAAAAATGGAAACCAAAGTCACCTGTTAAAGTATTATTTTCAAAATATATCTGGGGAAGTAATCGCCAAGTTGTAAATCTGTGGAAAATAAAAACTCACCTGCAAAGGAGAAAAAATGAAAAGTTTAAATGAAAAACTTAACATCTTAAAGAAAGAATTAGAAACACGAAAAGCCCGTATTATGATTATCGGTCTTGGCAGTGTAGGAAACTACTTATTGGATTACCTTATGTCCTCCAAAGATGAAGGTATTGATATTTGTGTAGTCGGTCGCAATAAAGATAAGATGTTGTCTGATATAAATATCGTAAAAGTTGCATCAATGATTCGCGGACAGAACCGAAGTCAAATTTCTATCATAGGAAATGTAGATTTAGAAAATATCTCTCAGATTGCAGATGCTATCAAAGAATATAAACCAGATTTTATTGTAAACAGCAGTCGAGCATATCCAGGATTAAAATATGGCAGCATTTCATGGAAAAATATTCGTTCATATGGAATATGGACTCCATTATCTATTAAGTATACAAGAAATATTATGCAAGCATATAATCAGGTTGACTCCAATGCAATTGTGATTAATACATCCTATTCTGACGCAGTGATTCCTTGGTTAAAATCAGCAGGAAAAGCCTATCCTGATTTTGGCAGTGGAAATATCAATCATTTGATTCCCAGATTTCAATTTGCAGTTGCAGAAATTTTAGGGATTGATGATTATTGGAATATTGATATTACATTTGCAACTGCTCATTTTCATGATGTTGTTATCAGTAAGGAAGGACATACAGAAGGGATTGATATGCTAATTGATATCAGATATCAAAATAGAAAAGTTGATATTGATATTAGGAAAATGATTGAAAAGTGTAGTATTTCAATGCCAGTAGATGCGAAAAGAAACATGATGAATGCCTCCAGCAATTTTGAAATAATAGAATCTATATTATCTGCTGTTAGAAACAAGCAAATAAGAAAACTGCATTGTCCAGGGGTATTTGGCGAAATTGGAGGATATCCTGTTATAATAAATGGTTCCACTGATCCAATAAGTGCTTATATCTGTGAAGATTATTTTGATATCGATAGTATGAGAAAAAAGAATCGAGAATCAATTTATCTGGATGGGATTGAGAATATTGTTGATGGAACATTAATTTATACAGAGGAATTATTAAGTAAAGTAAAGAATGTATTTGATGTTACTTTACCAAAACAAGTTGCCTTTGATGATATTGATGAAATTGCTAAATTTATTGTTGGAAATATTATAGAAAAAAATACATAAGGAGATTTTTATGAAAACTGTATATGCTTGTTTTTGTACTAGTGTCATTCATGAAGGACATTTAAATATTATAAATGAAGCCAAAAAATATGGTAAAGTTATCATAGGTGTTTTAAGTGATGAGTCAATGGTTCGCTATAATAAATTTCCAACGGTTACTTTAGAAGAACGCATTAACATGGTACAAGAAATTGAAGGCGTTTCCAAGGTTATAATCCAAAAAGATATCATGTATGATGAAGTAATTAATGAATTGCAGCCAGACTATGTTGTTCATGGTGATAATTGGAAAAAAGGTCCTATGTTGGCAATCAGAAATAATGTCGCAAAATTGCTGGAAAAAACAGGCGGTCAGATTATTGATGTGCCATACACCTATAATAAAAATGTAAAACATATTGATGATTGTGTCAAAGAAAAACTGGCGATGCCAGAATATCGTCGAAAGAGATTACGTCAATTGCTAAAAATTTGTCCTATTGTAAAGGCAATGGAAGTTCACAGCGGCTTAACTGGACTGATTGTGGAGAAAACAATTGTTGAACATGAAGGTATCCTTGATCAGTTTGATGCTATGTGGATTAGTTCGTTGTGTGATTCTACAGCAAAAGGAAAACCAGACATAGAATTAGTGGACATTACTTCACGTTGTAGAACCATAGATGATGTTATGGAAGTGACCACAAAACCCATTATTTTTGATGGCGATACTGGTGGATTAACGGAACACTTTGTTTATTTAGTTAGGACCCTAGAACGTATGGGCGTATCTGCTATTATTATTGAAGATAAAACTGGATTGAAAAAAAATTCTTTGTTTGGAACAGATGTTACACAAACACAAGATACTATCGAAAATTTTAGTGCTAAAATCTCTGCTGGAAAAAAAGCACAGCTAACTGAAGATTTTATGATAATAGCTCGTATTGAAAGTTTAATTTTAGAACGTGGAATGGAAGATGCCCTAAATCGAGCAAGGGCTTTTCGAGATGCTGGCGCAGATGGAATTATGATTCATAGTCGAAAAAAAGAAGCTGATGAGATTCTTGAATTTTGTGATAAATTTAGAGCAGAAGACAAGCAAACTCCTATTATAGTCGTTCCAACCTCCTATAATTCCATCACAGAAAGTGAACTCGCATTACATGGTGTCAATATTGTAATATATGCCAATCAGCTAACTAGAAGCGCTTTTCCTGCAATGGAACAAACTGCGAAGGATATTTTAAAATATCATAGGGCAAAAGAAGTTGATGACCATTTAATGCCAATTAAAGAGATTATTTCATTAATCGATGAATTGTAATTTGTATGAATTAGGGGGGATAATATCGGATGAAAGTAGAAACATTATTTGAGATAATTCAGTCTAATTTTTATACAGGGGTTCCTGACTCTCAACTAAGAAGTCTTTGTGATTTTTTAATCCATCGATATGGAATTGATCCACAACATCATATAATTGCAGCAAACGAAGGAAACTGTACAGCACTTGCTGCCGGATATCATCTTGCAACAGGCAATATCCCTGTAGTTTATATGCAAAATAGTGGTGAAGGCAATATCATCAATCCTGTTGCATCGTTACTAAATGATAAAGTATATGCAATTCCTTGCATTTTTATTATTGGGTGGCGTGGAGAACCTGGATTACATGATGAGCCACAACACATCTATCAAGGAGAAGTAACAATAAAACTTTTAGATAATATGAATATTTCTTCTTTTATTATTGACAAAGAAACACTAAAGGAAGAAGTGTTTGAAGTTATGAATAAGTTTCGTAAATTACTTTCATCTGGTAAAAGCGTTGCATTTGTAATTCGTAAAGGTGCCTTATCTTATGATAACAAAGTAGTATATAGTAACAACAATAAAATGATTCGGGAAGATATTATTAAGCACATTACAGAAATTTCCAGAGAAGATCCCATTATATCAACAACAGGCAAGGCAAGTCGTGAATTATTTGAAATTCGAGAATCTGCCAAACAAGGTCACAATTATGATTTTCTTACTGTTGGCTCTATGGGACATAGTTCTTCTGTGGCACTAGGAATTGCAGTCAATAAACCTGATACAAAAATATGGTGTATCGATGGAGATGGAGCAGCTCTAATGCATATGGGAGCTATCGCTGTTATTGGCACTGCTGCACCCAAAAATATGGTTCATATTATTATCAATAATGAAGCACATGAAACAGTTGGCGGAATGCCCACTGTAGCAAACAAAATTGATATGACAGGAATTGCAAAATCTTGTGGATATCCTTATGCAGTATGTGTTGATAATTTTACAGACTTAGATATAGAACTAAAAAAAGCAAAACAGAATGATATACTTAGTCTAATTGAAGTAAAATGTGCGATAGGTGCTCGTGATGATTTGGGAAGACCGACAACAACAGCAATAGAAAACAAAGAAAAATTTATGAAATATCTTTCGAAATTAAGTTAAATCACATGAATATAAAACTATTATTTGACAAAATATGTCTTCAGACAAAAGAAAAAAAGCAGTATATACAACCCATTATATTAAGTGTATGTATTATACTGCTTTCTTTTTATATTTCAACTAATTGGTATCAGCTCATATTGATTCATGGAGAATCAATGAGTCCTTCCTATCATAATATGCAACTTGTAATAATTAATAAATATTTTAAAAATTATACTTATGGAGATGTAATTGCATTTCAATGTGAAGGATTAAACACTATATTAATAAAGCGTATCGTTGCCTGTCCATGTGATAAAGTACAAATCCAAGAGGGTCAGTTATATGTAAATGATGAAATTAGTAACGTTTATCCTTTGGATACCTTTGCGTATGCTGGGATAGCAGAAAACACTATCCTTTTGGAAGATGGGCAATATTTCGTTATTGGAGATAATATTGCCCAAAGTAAGGATAGCCGTTATTCAGAAGTAGGATGTGTTAGTAAAGTAACTATATTAGGGGTGGTCTTATTCTCTTAATCAGAAACCACCTTGCAGCGTTTCTTGTAACATGCAATTCCATATCTGTAAATCGTTTTCATACCATTATCAACCAGCGCCTCCTCGTAATTCCTATCATGAATCTGTCCTATTGCTTCTTTACAGGCGATATCAAACACTGCATTCTCAGCATATTTTAGTTCGATAACAATGCCAATATCCTTGTCTTCGACTTCCACACTGATATCGCTATAGCCGTCTCCTGATTCGGCATTTGACCGAACCTTCCAGCTGTCCATGCCCGCGAATAATCCCAATAATATTCCATGATAAAAATTCTCTTTCATGTCTTTTTTGACACTGGTATCCCGTATGCTGATGGTCTTCCGCAAGTACGACGTAAATCCCTTCTCGATTGCAGCTGTATCATTTTCTTCAAACGCTTTACAGAAACTTTCCAACATCTGTATATCTTTTTTTGTTTCTGTCTCAAACCAGTCCTGTATCTGTTCCTCAAATATCCATTGTATTTCCTTGTTCGGAATGGTTAATGCTGTCATACTGTTATCATCTTTTCCGCATTGTGTTAAATACCCTGTTGTAAAAAGAACACTCCATAAATTATCAGCCTGTAAATCCAGATCTCTGTAGGTCAGTTCTTGATGAATTTTCTTTTTGATACTATCGCCATTCACCAGCAGTTCAATTTCATTTTTCGTTGATGCTGTTGCCCTGCTTATAAATTTCCTGACGATGTCGTTACTGCTTGTGTTTACCCAGTAATTTTGTGGTTCTACAAACGGTTTCATTTTCAGTGCATGGCAGTAGCTCACCACATCCCATGGGCAGTAAACCTCCAGCTCTCCAAAACGGTATCCGTCGTACCATTTTTTTATGACATCGTATTTCTCCATAAATCCATAGTATTCCAGCAATTTACAGACTTCCGTGTCCAAAAATCCAAAATATTCATTATACTGTACGTCTTTTATTGTATATACATTAAAATTATTCAGACCGGTAAAAATACTTTCCTTTGATATCCTAAGGCACCCTGTCAAAACCGCAAATTTCAGACTATCATTTGTTTTAAGAGCCCTTCCAAACAAAGCCCTAAAAGTTGTGGCATGAGATAATGTAACTTTACTTTGGGAATGTTATGGGCAGACTCTCCCTTATTCTATTAACATATGTTAGCAATCATATTATAAAAGTTTAATTTCCCTTAATTTTCTATACTAGGTTGTATGGATGTATCCGATAATGTTATTTTATGAAATGCAAGTGCTAATTTTCGTGGATCTTTATTATTAGGGTCTATCTCTGCAGGTGCTATTGCATTTGTAAATTCAAATCTCAATATAAGTTCTCCATTTTTAATATACTCTCCTGGAATAATAATATTTTTTTCTTCTGTTCCATTAGCTTCATATTCCGTTATAAATATATCATTTGCATAAATGCTAACTGGTTGAATCCCATTATAAGTATGATAGGATAAATTTACCTGTATATTATTATGCTTATCGTCCAAATTAAATTTTAAAATAGCCTTCTCACCATCAGTCCAAATAAATTCATGCTCCGTATTGCTAATTCCTGTTACCGCATATGATTCAATATCATCAGCAGAAAGACTTTTGCCAAAATCTATTTTAGATAATGAATTTGAATTATATTGTACAGCAGTATCAGATAAAGTTATACTGTGAAATGCAAATGCTAATTTTCGTGAATCTTTGCTATTAGGGTCTATATCAGCAGGAGCTATTGCATTTGCAAATTCAAATCTCAATATAAGTTCTCCATCTTTAATATATTCTCCCGGAATAATAATACTTTTTTCTTCTGAACCATTAGCCTCATATTCTGTTATAAGGATATCATTTGCATAAATGCTAACTGGTTGAATTCCATTGTAAGTAGTATAATTTAAATTAGCTTGGATATTATCAACTTTTTCTGCTATATTAAACTTTAATGTAGCTTCTGTTCCATTGGTCCAAATATGGGTTTGCTCTGAATTGCTAAAACCAGACTTAATAAACCATTCAATATCACTAGGCAAAAGTTCTTTATTTAATTTTACTTTAGAAATTGAACTTGAATCATAATAATGCTCAGTTCTCGAATTATAAGTTCGATCTGGGTTAAAATCATATATATAAAAAACTCTCTCCCTATCCATATCTTCTTCTAATTCGTATATAGTATCACCATAATCTTTTTTTCCTGTAATGAAATATTTTAATGTTGACATATAATCTGTAATCATAGAGACTGGAGCACTCGAAATAACTAACTCTCCATGAGAATTAGCAGGTTTAATTAAAAGACATGGATTAGGACGTATATTCCATCCATGATCTGCTGTAAATATGACTGTTGTATTGTCATATACCCCAGCTTCTTTTAGGGCATCAATTAATTTTGTATACATTCTGACTACACCTATTGTTTGTTCAAATTGGCTATCTGAATATTCCTCGTCTTCCATTTTTATAACATGTTCTATTTTCTGACAATATCTATCCGTATTAGCTGGTTCATGCGGTCCTTGAATCCAATAAAATTGATATACATTATAATCTGTTTCTTGTGCAAGGACTCCTTGATTTTCAATTAAATTATAAACGTCATAATTATAAAATAAACTACCTTTAATTTCCTCATAGGACTTTAGGGAAGAAAAGTCCATTGAAGTATACCAAAAAAGTTTTTTATAGATATGAGGAACGTATCGAAAGAATACCATTTTATAAATACCTTTAAAAGCATTAGAAAAATCACTGATTTCTGCCTTGGTCTCACTAAAATTTGCTATTTGATTTGCAATTAAAGGTGATACCATTTTTTCATATTGAAGATATAAGTAAGTGCGATAATTATTGCTTTCTAATATATTATATAAATCAGAATTTAAATATGCCTGATTTATATTTTCATTAAATGATGGACCGACTTCAAACTGATTTCCTGTTAATAAAGTAATTCCAGACTCTTCAGAATATAACGATGTACCACAAGTATTTTCATAAAAGGTAAATCCGTCAAAATATTGTTCAAAATCTGGTTCTTCTTTAAGAACAGGAAGAAAATCAGAACCATCAAACCCATCCGCCACAATAACAAGAATATTATTTTTATTAGAAGATAGTTGGAATTCTTCTCCTCCTTTTAATGTAAACTCTGCTTTGGGACTTGAATTTATGGAAGATATACCAAGAACTATTAATGTAATTGTTTCTATTGCAATAATACCTAATATAATACAGATATTAATTTTAATATATCTAAAATTTAATAAAAACACTACAGCAAGTATTAATATCCAAATAATTGTATTTGCCACTGCCCATCCAGAGTAGTTATTCCAATTTATTGGTGTTCCATCCATTTTCCCATAATTGATAAATGTCCAGTTTCCTTGTATATAAAAACCAATTCCGAGAGCAATTAAAAATGAGGAGCAAATTTTTAAAAGTCGACTTCCAAAAAACGAAGCAATAAATTGGATTGCCATAAAAATTATAAAACAGAGGAGAGTACTTGCAATTATTATAAATAGTATATCAGAAATAGAAAACCAAAATTCCGTTGGTGCAGACAAAAATATTTCCAAGGGCCCAAAGAAAAATAAGGTAAAAGATAGTAGCAAAGAACATAGAAGTTCTAATATAATATTTTCTTTAAATAATTTAAAATTAAATAATTTCATCTATAGATATCTCCTTAAATTATCATTTTTTCATAAAATTATATATCGATGTTTGATATAAAAAACATAGTAAAATTAGTCTAATGCTAAAGGAAAAATCTCTTTGTCATTTACATCAATATCTTCACCAATCTGCACCTCAATAATATTTAATGTTGTATCAGCAATTATTGTATGTTTACATCCTTGTGGAATCTTTACTACATGTCCCGTCATAACCTGCATTGGTTTGTTATCAAGAATTACAGTCCCAATTCCCGATACGATTGTCCATACCTCATCTCTACGAAGATGCCTATGATATTTCATTTTATTTCCTGCATTAAGCAATACTTTGATAGTCATGCATGTATCTTGCACATCTATAACATTATATATCCCCCATGATTTCTCTGCGTACATAGCTTCAGGATTCATTTTCTCGACATAAGTTTTCATATAACTACTTTTTTCCTTATCAGCAACAAGAATACCATCACTACTTACTGCAACCACCATATTTTTGCATCCCATACATAATACTGGAATATCCAATTCATTAACTACATTTGTGTTATCACAAGAGTTGTCTAACATAACATTCCCTTTTGTCTTGTCAGCCATTACTTCTGCCATCATATTCCACGTTCCAACGTCTTTCCACTTACCAGAATATCGTATAACTTTAATTCTGCTTTCCTTTTCAAGTACTGCATAATCAAAACTTATTTTAGGCAGAGTTGCATATTTGTTTATCAAATCTTCATAATCAATAAAATCTAACATTTTATGAGCAGCATCCAATAAATAACCAACTTTAAAAGCAAATACTCCTGCATTCCAAAGTGCACCATCAGAAATATATTTTTTTGCATCTTCTACATTCGGTTTTTCTTTATATTCCCTTACATCACTTATTTCATCTCCACTTGTAGGAATAATATATCCGTACTTTTCACTTGGATAACTTGGCTCTATTCCCATAAGAAAAATATTTGCATGTTCTTTTGCAGTTAATTCTCCCAATGTTCTAATAGTCTCAAAATAACTAAGATCAACGTATGGATCCACAGGACATATTACTACCACTTCATTAAAATCTAATTTTTTTTCATAATACAGTTTGGATATCGCTAATACAATTGCTGGAAATGTATCCCTTCTACAGGGCTCTATACATATAGATACTTGATCGCCTAGCTGACTTCTAATTGTACTAACTTGTAATTGACTTGTGGCAACCATAATTTTAGCTTTTGTATCAACCATTTTAATTTGAGAATAAACTCGCTGTACCATAGACTGGTACTCTTGTGTTTTATCGTTTTTTAATAACTTAATAAATTGTTTTGATCGTATTGAATTGCTAAGCGGCCATAATCTTTGCCCAGATCCCCCAGAAAGTAAAACTATATTCATTGCATTATTCTCCTATTATTCTATTTTATTAGTATTTTTAAGGTCTCTTGTCAATAATACCTTCGCAGTTTTGCTGCGAAGGTATACATATGTTTAGTATTTTATACTTTTTATTTTAATTATCCTCTAATCCACCCAGCCCATTTTTGTCTGTATTCATCAGCACCCATTCCTTCATTTTGAATAAACAATTGCTGCATAAGAATTAAATCACCAATTCCCGACTCAATAGCTACTCTATCCATAGGTTTCACAGTAAATCTGAGCAATTCCTTTGCTGCATTATAACGTCTTCTGCTAATATATTCCTCAAGACTGATGCCATATGCGCCTTTAAACAGAACTCCAATACTTTCAAACGTACTTTCAAATTCGTTTGAAACAAGATCAAGTATGTTTCGTTCTGCATAGTTCTCATTTACAAACTCTCTGACTTCTGCAGCAATAAGTTTCTCCTGTTCATTTTCAAGTTTTGCCGAATCTGCCACACATTTTAATATCTTATTCAACAAATGTAAAAGTTGTTCTCCACAAAAAAGTTCTGATAAAATATTTTTTTCGCGCTGATATGTCATAATTTCTTTAATAATATTAAACCACTCTTCTATATTCTCTATATGAAAAATAGATTGTAAATTATTTAATTTTATAAACAGTTCATAGAATGCCCGTGCACTTTTTCCATTAAAATGTACCCATGCAAGCTTCCAAGCATCCTTTTCATCACTAATATGTTCATAATGATCCATGCAATCAATCCAAGCACAATCGCCTTTACTCACAGGGATTTTTTTGTCACATATCTCCAAAATTCCCTTACCTTCAAGAACCACTAATATTAAAAATGAGTCAAGCTTCTCCCGCACGTTTTTATGAGGCTGGAGGCTTTCCAAATGCCCTACTTCCTGCACATATAAAAGATTCTGTCTTGCAAAACTTCCAGGTGTATGGAGGTATCTTTCTGATTTTGTCATTGCTACTGTTGTATAAATATCTTCTTTCTTTACCATTTTATATCTCCTATATGTATACGCCAGTAATCGAGCGTTTCACAAATTGTCTGCTCCACTGATATCTCTGGCTTCCAACCTGTTAAAGTATTCAATTTTGTAATGTCTGCTTCTATTATTGGAACATCGACAGGGCGTATCTTATTCGGATCCGTTTCAACCTTTATATCCACATCTGACATTGCAATCACCTTTTCAAGAATCTGCCGGATTTCCTGTGCACTACCACTTCCTACATTATAAGTTTCGCCTGAACTGCCCTGTTTAATTAATTTTACATACGCCTTCACAACATCTCTTACATCTGTAAAATCTCTCTTTGCCGCTAAATTTCCTACCATTATCACAGGTTCTCTTATTCCTTTTTCAATTTCCGCGACTTGTTTACAAAAGTCAGACACTACAAAGAGAGGCGCCTGTCCTGGACCAATATGATTGAACGCACGAACCATCATAAGGTCCATATCATATGCTTTTGCATAAATGCTTCCAATCATATTTTGACATGCTTTTGTCGCCGCATAGATATTTCCTGGACGCAACAAATTATCCTCAGAAATTGGTGTTTCTTCAGGTTTGATATAACCATACTCCTCCCCAGAACCTATAAGCAATACTCGTGGTTTATAAAAAAGTTCTCTCACAGCATCCATCAGATTTATTGAACCTTTAATATTTACATCAACCGTCAACAATGGATTTTTCCACGCCACACCTACTGAACTTTGTGCTGCCAAATGAAATATGTAATCAGGCTGTATTTCATACAAAATATTTACAATAGCATCTTTATCCAAAATATCCAAATCATATGCATTGACAAATTCTTCAGTAAATTTTTCATGCGGAAGTTTTGTGACAAATGTTTCTATTCCATTATTACACATTTCCCTTACCAAATATCTGCCTACAAAACCGGCTGCGCCAATTACTAATCCTTTTTTCATTTTCATACCTCTCTACACTTTCTGCCGGTTTATTTTCCCGATAATCCTTTTATCATAGCCTCCTTCTTTGCAAGTTCACGGTCGTGTTCCGCCATAATCTTAACCAATTCCTCATATGATGTTTTCTGAGGATTCCATCCAAGTACTGTTTTAGCTTTGGTTGGATCTCCAAGAAGGTTGTCCACATCAGTCGGTCTAAACCACTCCGGATTAACACAAACCAGCATTTTTCCTGTCACTTTATCATATCCCTTTTCATTTATCCCATTTCCTTCCCAAGAAAGCTCTATGCCATTCGCCGTAAAAGCCTTTTCTGTAAAGTCTCTCACTGTATGCTGTTTTCCAGTAGCTATAACAAAATCCTCTGGAATATCATGCTGCATTATCAGCCACATACATTCTACATAATCTTTCGCGTAGCCCCAGTCACGCAGAGAATCCAGATTACCAAGCTCAAGATGATCCTGAATTCCTTCAGCAATACGCCCCGCTGCTAGAGTAATCTTCCTAGTAACAAAATTTTCACCTCTGCGCTCTGACTCGTGATTAAACAATATTCCATTTACAGCAAACATTCCATAAGCTTCCCTGTATTCTTTTGTAATCCAAAAACCATACTGTTTCGCAATAGCGTATGGACTATATGGATGAAATGGGGTGGTTTCCTTTTGGGGAATCTCTTCTACTTTTCCATAAAGTTCAGAAGTAGAAGCCTGATAGAATTTTGTCTTCCTTTCCATTCCGAGAATACGCACTGCTTCAAGAAGCCTAAGTACTCCTAATGCATCTACATCTCCTGAATATTCAGGAACATCAAATGACACTTGTACATGAGACTGTGCTGCTAGATTATAAATCTCATCTGGATTTATTTTTGATACTATATTAATAAGAGATGATGTATCTGATAAATCACCATCATGTAACGTAATTAATCCCTTCTCAAGCAGATGATTAATACGTGATGTATTTGATGATGAGGCGCGTCTTACAATTCCATGCACCTCATATTCCTTTTCCAATAAAAATTCTGCCAAATATGAACCATCTTGTCCTGTAATTCCTGTAATTAAAGCTTTTTTTTCCATTATCAAATAAACCTTTCTAAATAAAACTTTTATATAAATAACTGGTAAGTTAAGTTGTAAAGTGCTATTATTTAATTTGTAACTAAAAAACATAAAACTATTTCAAATATCGCTGCTACACCATTTTTTATCTTCTATACTTTGAAAAAATCTAATATATTTTTCAATAATTTTATCCCATGAAAAATTATCTTCAACATATTTTTTTCCATTATTTCCCATTTCTATTGCAATATCTTTATGTGATAATATGTAATCAACTGTCCCTTCAAATTCAAAATAGTCATTAAAATACAAACCTCCATTTGACTCTATAACAAAGTTCTTCGTCACTGCACATTGGTTGTTTACTAACACTGGCCGCCCACATAACCAGCTTTCCATTATTACAAGTGAAAAACTCTCATTATGAGAAGGTTGACACAATAACTTTGCTGCTGCATATGCATCATATTTATCCTGCTTGTCAACAAATCCTAAATCATATACTTTATCCAATATATCTAGTGGAATATCTATTTTTCCACCACCTATCAATACCAATGCTAAGTCTGAAGAATGTCTTTTATGGTATTGAGAAAAATATTTTAGAAGCAAGTCCACATTTTTTCCTGAATCTTTTCGTCCAGCATATATCAAAAATGGTTCTTCAATTTTATATTTCTGGCGAAAATGTTTTGCATCTCCATGGATATCTGTATCCATACCTATCCCCATGACAATTTGATTTACATTTTGCAAATTATAATTCTTCTCCACCAGCTTCTTTTCAGGTTTTGCATTATATATAATTCCTCGAACCGTTGCGTATTGTTCCTTAAAAATACTCATATAAAAATAACTTTCATCATGAAAACATGGTATCAGAACAGCTTTTTTAGGATTAACTTGCACGCCATAATAGGTTGTCCCAAACATATATGGTATAAATACAAAAAGTCCATACATATCATCATTTTCGCACATATATTGATACAATCTGGAGCTATTTACCATCTCACGAATAAATATTTGTTCTTCTTCTTGTGTGATAGGCATATTCTGCATCAGTTTCCAATTGACGCTGTCAAAAGCACCGCCATCCCGCTCATTAACTTTAAAACGCCTTATTGTAATTCCATTTTCTACGTTCACGCCTTCTTTATGATAATTTTCACTCCAATTGCTATTAAACGACTTAACACATGTTGTCAACACTTCAAACTCCAAATCGGTTTCTTTAAGATGAAGCACCAACTCTCTAAGCTCTGCTTCAGCTCCTCCTGGTATATCCATACCAAACCAAGGAGTCACAAAACCTATCTTCTGCATATACATCCTCAAAATCTTTCTATCATCTTATCAAATTTCTCCATAATAACTTTCCAATCAAAGTATGTACTCACATAATGCATTGCATTTTCCTGCATTTTTTCATATATGTCCTTATGAAAAAACAAATAATTAACTGCCCCCTCAAATTCAAAAAAATTATTATAGTACAATCCACCATTGCTTTTCGTACAATGTCCCTTCAGCACATCACACCTTCCATTAACAATAACTGGGACAGATAGACACATCGCCTCCAATACTGAAATTGATAAGCTCTCATACTTTGATGGCAATATAAGTGCTTTCGCGCCTTTAATTCCATTAAACTTATCTTGATCACTTACAAATCCTAAATTAATTATATCTGGGTGCTTTGGTACATCTATAACAGCTTTTCCCATTAATACAAGTTTTAACGAATTATTATTGCGTTTTTTATACTCTATAAAATACTCGAACATTCTGGGACAATTTTTGCCATAATCAATTCGCCCTACATAAATGATATACTTGCTTAATGCATATTTTTTCTTAAATGCACTGTCATCAACATTTTCAGGTACATCAACTCCCACCCCCATAACATCATATGGCTTATCCTGAATATCAAATTTGGCCCATACAAGTTCCCGCTCCTCGTCTGTCAAGAAAATATATGCCTTAGGCATTTCAAAAATCTTTTTATACATTTTAAAATCTATGTATGGCTCTTTATGTGCTGTTGGTATAAATATTGTTTTTTGTGCTATTTCTGGCATACTTCTTACAGCTGTATAATACAAATATGTCACGATTATAAAAACACGATATTCTTCCTTATGTTTCCTAATATACTCTATAAGCATAGGACAATATGGTCCCATTTCATCAATCCATCGCTCTGACTGCTCTTCTGAAACATTCCTATTAATATGCATTTCCTTATCTAGTGCAGCAAATTTAGCCTGCCTTCGTTCATGCTCTGTCTTAAAGCGCCTAACAGTGACATTATTAATAATTTCTTCTCCTTCTTTATAGTGATTTGACCATTTTTCGTATTCTAACGCACAGCTTGTCAATACTTCAACCTCATACTTTACAGCAAGTTTTTCAGCTATTTGTCTTGAATATAACTCTGACCCTCCATTTACCTCAATTCCATATCTCTGATTAATTATTGCAATCTTTCCGGTCATCTTTGATCCTCTAAAATCTTTCTATATTTATAAATTTCTCTAAATACTTCTTAAACATTCCTGTGACTTTGTCATATTGAAAATCTTCCAACCGTTTCTTTTGATTTTCTTTAATCTGTTTATTTAATACATTATCCGATAATATTTTGTTTATCAGTGCAGCTATCTCAACTGGGTCTTTTTTTTCTATCAAAATTCCTCCATCTCCAAGTGTCATAGGCACTGCTGTACAATTATAGGCAATAATTGGAACCTCAAAAAACATTGCCTCAATTAACGGAACACAAAAGCCCTCATGCTCACTCATACAGAGAAAAATATCTGCTATAGTATAATAAGCTAAAATTTCTTCAAATTTAATATGTCCTGTAAAAACTACATCCTCTACTTCCAATAATTCTATATATCTTTTTAACTTTCTATAATATGTATCTGATTCTTTATAGGAACCAACTAAAAACAATCGTGCCTCGCTATTATAGTATTTTTTATAACAGGCAAATGCAGCAATAATATCCTGGTGACACTTATTTGGTGCCACTCTTCCGGTAAAGACTATGTTACGTCTTCCATCTTTGTACTTTTTTATAATATCTTGGCTTGGTTCTTTTCTATAATCTTCAAATGGTACAACAATTGGCAATACATCAATTGCATTCTTATACCCCAAATCTCTAAGATTACATTTATTAAAATAAGAATCCGCAAGACAATAATCTGCTTTATCTGCCAAAAAACACGCACCATCTAAAGCCCATCTGCTTATCTGTTCAAAAAAATCATCATATTCTCTAAAAAATTCTGGTGGCGTAATATTATGATAAATAATTATTTTTCGTCCCTTATACTTCGCTACATCAAAATTCAACTGTGTTCCTGTAGACAAGTGATAAATAATTATATCCTCGTGATTTAGTCCTTGTAATTTTTTTATATCCAATGCTGCTTTATTATCTAATGGAGGTACAATACTTTCAGCATATATCTGTGTTTTATATCCCATGTCCACTAACACCTTTTTTAAAGCTAGCGTATCATTACCAACTGCATCTCCGTATGCTAATGTAGGTATAATTTGTATTACCTTCATATTTTTATTCCTCATTATAGTGTAATTCGTAAAGCTGATTTATTCTCTTCACTAATATTTCATGTTCATCCTTCATCTTAACAACTTGATCTGAAAGTCTCTGGTTTTCTTCCATATAAAGATTCATCATATTAAGCAGCCGTACTGTTGTTGCATTAAATGTATCCTGCTCCCAAACAATAGGTGCCAAATAAAATCTAATACACTTACGTATAATCTTTTTAATAAATGCAACACATCTACCTTTTAACCCTGGTTTTACATCAATTTCACGATATGGATTAACATTCCAAAGCATATTTAAGTTAAATAACTCCTCGTTGAATTTAATCCTTTCAAACTTTTCAATACCTACCTTAGTGTCTTCTGTTTCAATATCAACATCACTAAAGCTTAACATATCTTTTGTATATCCTTTTTCTCTAATCCCATAACGTATCTCTTCCATAATTTTCTCTACGTTCAATTCACTCATATTTGTCCATCCCCCATAATTCTATCCTGTGATTTTATTGTTAAAAATATCTCATCTATCTCCACATTTTCTAGCAATAGCTGCATAATCCTGACTTCCAAAAAGCATCTCAGATATAGTATGCATTGCATTATTAAATTCGTTTACATCCTCTATCCCTTTTAGAGCTGGTATGAAACTAGTATGCCTACTTGTAGTTGTATAGATAATATCAATATCAGTAAAACCCGACTTTTCTAAGATATACTTAATTGTTAAAGGATGTATTGGTTTATTATGAGAAGGATCAACATAAAACGCATGACTGAATATCGAAAGACAAGTTGGATTAGGCGTTTCCATGATTAAATATGCACCTTCCTCAAGTTTTTCATATGCAAGTTTACAAAGTTCTACAAGCTGATTTGTTGTCAAATGTTCAATGAGCTGTGCCGCAAATATTCCACCAACCTTTTGTTGTTGGTTCAAAAAGTGAAGTGCATCATCACATACAGCATCTAAACCATTCATTGTACACATTTCAACAAATTCTTCATATAAATCGACTCCTTTTGCAGAAATACCATTTTCATTAAGAAGCATAAGAAACTCACCTCGCCCACACCCTAAATCAACCACATTATTTTTACTTTCATAGTATTTTATATATTGTTGTTGATCTCTCTTTATTTGATCCATAGAACCACGAAAATAATTTTCAAAATCAAAGTAATCAATTCCATTGTATGTGCTTTCCTCTTGTACAAAAGCTTTTGGTTTTTCTGCCTTAATCTCATTTTCTGAAAATATTTGACAGTTATTTTGTTCACTTCTTGTTTTTTCAAGCATAATTAATTTTACCTTCTGCATTTCCAAAGATGATCGAATTGCTTCAATCATTAAAGTATTATTTCTCTGATTTTCTACTACCTTTTTATAATCTCGAAGCATATAATTCAAATTTTGTACATTTTCTGTTAATGTATCCTGAAGTTTTATTGCTGCATTTAAATTTTGTACATTCTCTATTAACGCCTCCTGACTTTCCATTTGTACATTTAAATTTTGTAACAATATTTGTTGTTTTTCTATTGCCAAATTTATGTTGCGAACATTTTCTGTTAATCTACTGTACTCTTTCAATATCGCGTTTAAATTTTGCACATTCTCTTCTAATACTTTGTATCCTTCCATTTGTGCATTTAGATTTCGCACATTTTCTACAAGTTTATTATATTCACTTACTACTATATTTAAATTTTGTACATCTTTGTTCAACATGCGTTGTTCTTCCATTGCCAAATTTAAATTCTGAACATTTTTTTCAAGTCTATTATAACTTTCCATTTGTACATTTAAATTTCGTACATTTTCCGCTATCGCTTCTTGCACTTCCATCTGCGCATTTAAATTCCGCACATTTTCAGTTATCGCTTCCTGCACTTCGATTTGCGCATTTAAATTCTGTACATTTTCGGTTACTACTTCCATCTGCGCATTCAAATTCCGCACATTTTCGGTTACCACTTCCATCTGCGCATTCAAATTCCGCACATTTTCGGTTACCACTTCCATCTGCGCATTCAAATTCCGCACATTCTCAGCTAGTGCTTCTTGGCTCTCCATCTGCGCATTCAAATTCCGTACATTTTCCACCAGCGCTTCTTGTCCTTCCATCTGCGCATTCAAATTCCGTACATTTTCTGCTAGTGCTTCTTGTCCCTCCATTTGTGCATTCAAATCCCGCACATTTTTTTCTAAGAAATCTTGTCTTTTTACTAACTCCTCTGATTCTTCTCGAATCAATCTCACTATATAAGCTTTTAATTTTTCTTTTACCTTCATATAACTAACTTCCCCATTTTTTTCAATAAAACCTCTATACATCAACCCCCATTATGCTGACGTTCACACAGTTTCTAATACTGCTGTCAATTTTTCACCAGCCTTTTTCCAAGAGTGTTTTTCTGCCCATTTTCTTCCCGAAAAAGAGAGTTTTTCTCTCAAATCTTGATTTTCTAACAGACAATTTATCTTTTTACACAATTCCTCCGCATTCATAGGACAAAAATATATTGCATTTTCTCCTACGGCTTCCAAAAGTGCATCTGCATTCGAAACAATTACTGGTGTTCCACACGCCATTGCTTCAAGTGGTGGAATGCCAAATCCTTCATATAATGAAGGAAACACAAATAATTCTGCTCCTGACATTAAAACTGGACAGTCATCATTCTCTATATATCCAGTAAAAATAATTTGATCTTCTAATTTATACTCCAAAGTTTTCTGAAATAATTGTTCATACATCCATCCCTTTTTACCTGCAATTATAAGCTTTGGTATATTTGTCTTTTCTTGTGTCATAAGATAATATGCTTCTATTAAAATCACTATATTTTTTCTTGGTTCCAATGTTCCCATATACAAAATATAATCGCCTGCTATTCCGTATTTATGCTTAACAAAATTTATTTTCTCTATATCTAGTTTTTTATATTTGTCACAATCAACACCACAGGGAACTATTTGTATCTTGCTCTCCTTTATTTTCATATATTTTTCTATTTGTTTTTTGGAAAACTCTGATATCGTTAAAATTAAATCAGACCTATCACAATAAATTGGAAGATTTTTGTCTAACCATACCAAAGTAGAATGATCTACTGTTTCTGGATATACTTTATAATTAACATCATACACATAGTTTGCAACCTTTGTTCCCACCTTATATGGCACTTGGTACTCAAAAAATAACGTAAGATCATTCCTTTGCCCAAAGAGAAAAAAATATGGAATTTTTAGCGTCTCAAATACTTTATTGTATATACTATATGGCATCCACCAACAAAATTTAATCCTACACCCCTGTTTCTTATAATGTTTTATAAGATTACGACATCGATATCCAAACAAATCCACAAAATTTATTTGAATATCAAAACTTTTGTTTTTTACAAGTTCATCTATAAGATACTGAGCTGTCCGTCCCACCCCTGTTTTTTCATTCTGTAACAACACATGTCCATCAATTGCAAGTCTGCATTTTCTGTCCTTAGTGATTTCCATAATGCTCCTTATCTATTAACGTCACTATTTTACGATATAATTTATAGGTTCTTGGAAATCGAGAAATACATCCTGCAATAATCTTTTCGTATTTCTCATTATTTTTTTTTGTCATCAAAATATCACTTTTATTTTGATATCGCTTTAAATATTTCCATCTATATTCCAATTTTTCGATAGATATTGCTTCATTTTGCATATCATCAATCCACATCTCTAAATCTATCGCGACATCATTCCAGCTTCTAACTTTAATGTTCTGTTTTTCTTTGCTGTTTCTATAGGTTTCTTCTAATATAATTGTTTTTATTTCTTCTAACCGCCTATAAGGAATGATATACCTACTTTGTTCTTTAAATAACTGTTTCAATTCCAAATTTATCTGTGTGTCACAAACAATAATTTTCTTCTGATATATCATTGCATCATACAATGTAAGTCCAAATCCTTCATAAACACTTGGAAATATAATGCATTTAGCCCCCACAATCATTTGACTCAAAATATCGTTATTAAGCCAACCTGATACATATCCATAAATTCGTCTTGACTTCTTATAATACCCCTCTGTTTTAGTCCCAATTACAATAAAATTTTCTGGAATTTCTCTAAGAATTTCCAACACTGGTTCTATCATCTTATGCTTATAGGGATTCCCAATAACAATAAAATAATCATCTGTCTTAAATGGACCTATATATTCATTTAACTTTTTTATTTCTATCTGTTCCTTATCTGTCCCCAGATAAATATAGCCCGTTTTAATCTTCGCATTTTGTATTTCATCATAAAAAAAACTTACAATATCATCACATGAAAATTTACTAATGGACAGCATCAAATTTGAATACTCTATTGAATCTCGAAATAAATTGTATCTATCCATATCATTCTTGCATAGGTAATGGCTTCTAAGACATATAATATCCAACATACAAATACAGTACTTCAAACAACATGTATTAATAATATCCATGTGTTCGGGAAAAAGTATTTGAGATACAATATAGCCCAAATGAAATGTCTGAGATCTGATAGTATCTGGAAAATATACTCTTGGATATTTATCAGAAAGTTTATAAAATTCATTTGTATTTCTTTTGACAAGAATACTTATATTATATTTTTCATGATATCTATCCCAAAAGGCTGCTAATAATTTTAATGCATAATTTGCCGTCCCATTATATGCAGGCGGAACTTCATACAAACTAAAAAGTAACTCCGTATTTTGAGATTTTTCTTGTATAATGATACTGGCAAAATGTTCAACTGCCTTCTCTCCCTTTACAAAATAAATTTCTTCTATACTGTGTAAATACGGATACCTTTTTTGAATCATCTCCTTATCTATTTTAAAAAGACTTTCAAAACAAGATTTACTGTCATTCCAACAATTTGCTCTTACTGTATTCCATCCATATTGGTTAAACCTCAAGCTAAAATCTACCAATGCACTAAATATACTCTCAAAAGTTTCATCGAATAATCCAAACCTTTCAAACATTTCTATCTTAATGACTACAGGATATGATTCTATATATGGTATAACTCTATAACCACTCAAGTATTTTGATATTTCATTATACTGAAACTCTGTTAACTTACATATTCCTTGTGAATAACTATTTAATGATACAACAGCACCATGTTTTTCACAGAAATGTAATGTTTCCAACATTTTCCTAAGATTTTCTAACGGTACAATCTGATTTTCATGAGTAATAAAAACATCTGATATCTGCCTATTATTAACTACTTCATTTAGCAAACTAATCTGTGTTGCTTTTATATGCATTATATCTATAACATCGAAATCTCTTGACTTTATTCTTAAGTATTGTGTCCGCAATTTTATTTGCTGATCAATTTTTTCAGAATTTTTATTATATATAATTACTATTAACAGCTTTATCTGTTCCATGTTTCACACCAATTTTAAAACAGTTCCCATTAATATTCATACACCCATTCATGTTCTAATCTAATAAGTCCAACATCATCTTTTGTAGTAAAAAATTCTATCCCTTTAGCTTCTCTAAAATAATCAACAGGGATACCAATGCCCGACTCAATCGCAAAATCCATTGTATATTGCCCTGGCATCAAATTAACATTTTTTAACTTAATACTAATCATGCCATCCCTTTCAAGACTAAATTTCTCCTGTTTATCGATTCGAGTATTGGAACCATACACATATACACCATCACTCCTATAAATCCCAATTCCAATAACTGCATCATCAACTTTCTGTTTTACACAGTAATGCAGCCTTATTTCAATATTCTTTCCTGTTTCAAACAACGAGCTATCTATCTTATTCTCATCAAGCAATTCTATTTTTTGAATTCGTGCCATACCATTGCCCCAGCGCTTCTTGTTTTTCTGTAGCGCTTCAGCAGTGGAAATGGTTGTTAAATCCTCCGTACTATCTTTTTCACTTTCAGCCGTTAATACCTGCGCCGCCTGCGCATTCGAAGTCCCTTTGTCATCAAGCGTATCAATTTCTACAGTTTCATTTTCCTCTTTTTTCTTTTGCCTTACAGCTTCTTGTTTGGCAATCTCCAGCCTTTTTGTTCCCATATAATCAAGATATATTGGATGAACTTCTCTAGGTGTTCCCTCCTCCTTAATTCTTCCATCATGTATCCAAATACTCCGCTCACATATTTGTTCAATCTGCCCAAGTGAGTGTGACACAATTACAATTGTTGTTCCCTCTGCTTTGATCTCTTTTAGCCTGTTAAAACACTTTGATTGAAAATTAGCATCTCCCACCGCAAGAATCTCATCAATTAACAATATATCTGCATCCACATTAATTGCTACCGAAAAGGCAAGACGCATATACATTCCCGAGGAATATGTTCTAACGGGATTATCAATATATTCCTCAAGTTCAGAAAAAGCAATAATATCATCAAGTCTTTGCGCAATCTCATCCCTATTCAAACCAAAAATCGATGCATTTATATAAATATTTTCTCGTCCACTCATATCAGGATGAAATCCTGCTCCCAACTCAAGAAGACTTGAAACTCTTCCCTGCATCTCTATACTGCCGCTGTCGGGATAAATTATCTTAGTCAAGAGCTTAAGTGTAGTACTTTTACCACAACCATTCTGCCCGATTAATCCAACAGCCTCACCTTTTCTTACGCGAAAACTGATTCCATTCAAAACATCATGTATTTCGTACTTTCTTCTATTTGAAAACAGAACCATTTCTTTTAGCATATAGCCTCTATCTTTATACACCTTAAAGCTTTTTTTGACATTATTCACATTTATTACATTTTCCGGTTCCAATTTACATTCCCTCCGAAAATCTTTTTTTGAGCTGACCAAATGTCAATGTACCTACTGCCATAAAAAACACACCCATAAATGCTGCCAATCCCAAAGTTGTTATATCAGGTATCCGCTTATAATACATAATATCTCTAAAACATTCTATTACTGAAGTCATAGGATTAAAGTGGAATATTGGTCGTAATTCTTCTGGAACTGCATCTAATCCATACATAACTGGAGTCAGAAACTGCCATGCCATAACCAATATTTCCATAATATATTGCAAATCCCTAAAATATACATCCAAAGCAGACATAAGCATTGTTATTCCAAGCGCCAAAAGATACTCTATAAAAATAACAACAGGAAGATACAAAACTGCAGCAAAGTTTACTCCGTGCCCCGAAAAAATTAGTACGGCAAATACAATTAATAATGATAACAACATATTTACTAACAAATATGTTACGTGTGCAATAGGCAATATTTCCCTTGGAAAGTAAATCTTATTCACCATATCTCTCTGATCCCAAATACAGCCTGTCCCTGAAGAAACAGAACCGCTAAAAAACACCCAAGGCACAAGTGCAGTAAATAAAAACAGATAATATTTATCATATCCCGCTTTCATAATTACGCTAAACACCAATGTGTATACCCCTAACTGTAACAAAGGGATCAAGAATGTCCATAAAAAGCCTAAAATAGAACCTTTATATCTTCCTCTTAAACTTTTTCTCACCAAGCTAAAAAGCATTTCCCTGTAATTATATAGTTCTTTTATTAGATTCATTGCTACTCCCCGTTTGCTATTTTCCAGGATAATCCACTTCAAAATGTTTCAAAAGGTACACTTTTTAAAACAATCGTATATGCTATATACTTTACCACAATCAGCAAAAGTAATCTACATTCTTTTGCTTTTTTTGTTAAAAACACACAAATATTATTTATGTATACGAAAAAAATCAGTGCAGATTTTTATGTTTTATAAAGTGTACCTTTTGGAACGACCATAATTTGTTTTTCCTTTGGCTCAATAGATGACACAACGAACCCAAGGAATGGTTACTTAATTTAATCGTAATGGGAGTATATTATTGAGAATTCTACAGTACTTACCTGGATTACCTCCAATAATGGGGGGAGGAATGATTAAATATGCACTTGATTTAGCGCAGGGAGAATCTATAATGGGGCATGAGGTAACTTTATTGGTTCCCGGGCATTTTACACATTTCCATAAAAATAAGACAAAGATCATTAAAAAAAGATGGAACAAAAAGGAATTTTATAGCATAGTTAATCCACTACCAGTAACATGCGGCAAAGGTATATCAGAGCCTTTAAAACTAATACAAGAAGGAAATGCGCATGTGTATGCAGTATTTCTAGAAAAAATAAGACCAGAAATTATTCATGTGCATAGTTTTATGGGAATACATTTGACTTTTTTAGAAGAAGCAACACGTTTAAAAATTCCTGTTGTATACACGACTCATGATTATTATGGAATATGTCCCAAGGCAATTTTACTTAAAAACACACTATTATGTACTATGTCTGACGGAAGTCAATGTTTTAATTGTATTGAAGAAACGACAAATATAAAAAAGTTAAAATGGCATCAATCATTACTATATGAAATACTTAAAAACAATCGATTTATTAATTATTTGGAATATTCACAAAATTTAGTTCCAATAAAAATATGTATCAAGTCACTATTGAAAAAAAAGGAGAAATTAAAAGCAGCATCTGAAAATCATATTCAAACTATACAAAAAGAATATAATTACAGCATTATAAGAGATTATTACAAAAAAATGTTTGCGCATATAACAATATTTCACTATAACAGCAAGCAGTCAAAAGAGATATTTACACAATATCTCAATGACATAACAGGGAAAGTTATCCCTATCAGTAACAGAGCTATCTCAGATAAACGAAAGATACGAGAATTTGGCAAAATACTTCGTATAGGATTTATAGGACGTGAAGTATATAAGGGATTTGAGTTACTAGAAGATGCGTTAGACAGCCTTTATACAGATGGATTACAAGATTTTGAATGTCATGTGTACTTTAATCCTAAGAAAAAATTACCATCATATATTATAAGCCATGCGCCATACAACGAAAAAGCCATGGAACAGATTTTTGATGGTATGGATATATTGGTATTGCCAAGCTTATGGAAAGAAACATATGGACTAGTCGTTCTAGAAGCATTGAGTCGTGGTATACCAGTCATTGTGTCCCAAAATGTTGGAGCAAAAGAGCTATTAGTAAACCATAAAGGCATAGGAATCATAATAGAGGCAACCAAAAAGGCTTTAACAGAAGCCTTAGAAAATATCTATCAGAACAGAGATCTTTTAAGACAAATGAATTGGAAAATATGTAAATCTAATTTAGAATTGGATTATGACAAACATGTGCAAAAAATTGTATCTATGTATCAAAGTATTAGTGACATTAATTAAAATACAATAAAAAAGAACATGAATGCGCCTAAGCCTAAATAAGTATTATCTATTGACAAAAAAACTTTATATGAATAAATAAAACAACAACAGTTTCATTAATATCTATTATGAGACAAATAAAATTTATTATATTCCTATTGTGGTACAAAGAATATGCAAAATGTCAAAAAACGAATATGTTTTTACATTTTTATAAAGAACAAAAAATTTTTAAATTATCTGGAAAATGTAGACAAAATACTATTTATATAAAATATTTCTAAGGTATATAGTAATTTTAACATATACAAACCAACCAGAAAACAGACTAACGCATTTATGGAAAATATTATTTAATGTCAGGACACGTAATGGAAAAACAATTAAAATATATAGAGATTTGACAAGGGAATAGGAGGGGCGGATATGGTGGATATCATAGTTCCAATCTATAATGCATATGACGATTTGCAACGATGCTTAGAAAGTATATATAAATATACAAACCTTAAAAAAAATAGATTAGTACTAATAAATGATAATAGCACAGATGAACGTATAAAATTATATTTGAATAAACAAATACAAGAACATGTACTCGTTATTCATAATGACACAAACAAAGGATTTTCTAATAATATTAATTTAGGAATAGAGCAGTCAAAAGAAAATGATGTATTACTTTTAAATTCTGATACTGTTGTAACTTCGGGTTGGACAGAAAAAATAGTAGAATGTGCCTATAGTAGCAATATTATTGGAACTGTAACCCCTTTATCAAATAATGCAACATTGTGTTCGGTACCTATTTTCTGTGAGGAAAATATATTACCTGAGCATATAAGTATAGATCAAATAGCAAAAATTGTAGAAAAATGCAGTTTAAAAAGATATCCGAGAATAACTGTAGCACATGGTTTTTGTATGTTTATTAAAAGAGAAGTAATTAACACAATAGGTAATTTTGATGCAGAAACTTTTGAAAGAGGATATGGGGAAGAAAACGATTTTTGCAATAGAGCTGAACAAATGGGATATATTCATGTAATGTGTGATGATACGTATATTTTTCATAGTGGTACAAAATCATTTATATCAGCAGAAAAGGCAATGTATATTGCAGAACATGAAAAAATTTTGTATAAAAGATATTTGAATCAAATGCAAAGTAATGAACTTTATTGTAAAAATAATCCAAATGGATGGATTGCGTACAATATAGATTTTCATTTAGATATAAAAAACGGAAAAAGAAATATATTGTTCTTACTTCAGTCAGATTTTGATTTGGAATCCAATGATAATATAGGAGGAGTTCAAATCCATGTTAAACATTTAGTAAATGGTATGAAAAATAATATAAATATATTTGTGGTAGCTAGGAATGGAGAATATTTAAAAGCTTCCGCATATATAGGTGGCAAAAAACACGTATTTAAATTTTGGCTTGGACAAAAGCCAAATTTTCCTATTATCAGAGACCGTGAATTAGCCAATATATTTGCTAATCTATTGGAAGGCTTTGAAATTGATTTAGTTCATGTACATCATACTTTATCAACTTCTCTTGATATATTTGATGAAGCACATAAGAGAAATATTCCTGTTATTTATTCAATTCATGATTTTTATAGTATATGTCCAAATCAAGTGCTTACTGGAAAAAATGGAGAAATATGTATAGGTAAAGACAACTTGCCATGCGAGAAATGTTTGAATTACACAAAAAACATATACGAAGGAATAAGGTTTTTAGAAAAATGGAGAGCAGAAAATAAACAAAAATTAGACTTATGTAAAGCTATTATAGTTCCTTCATTAACTGCCCAAAATATAATTTGTCAATATTATCCGAAAACTAAAAACAAACTAGTGCTTATTGAACATGGTATAGATAATAATTTATATAGTGACAAAAATTTAGAAAAGAAAATTGAGCATAAAGACGATCTAATATGGAAAGTAATATCACTAAAAATAGACTGTAATTGTTACTTTATAGCAGTCAAAATAGATTCTGTTATCAATGAGGATAAAATTATTTTTAGATTAACTGATAAGACAAATAAAATAATTTATTTACCATCAAACTTTGGACCAAATAAGTATTTAACCTTAACAGAAAACATTTTTTTTGGATTTGTTCCAAGTGATGGTATAACAAAAGGCAAATTAAAATTAGATATAATAATTAAACGTGATGACAAAGTATATATCAATAAAAACATAAAATACACATTTAATTATTCGCCTATAATTGATAAACAAAAAATTAAAATTGCTTTTATAGGAGGAATTAATAAAGACAAGGGGAGCGAAGATATAATAAAACTAATACAAAAAGGTCATAAAAATATTGAATGGTATATATTTGGAGGAATTGGGGATAGAAAGCTTGATAATTTAAAGAAATATAATTTAACTAAAACATCTTTTTATTATCCAGAAGATATTGAACTTCATTTAAAAAATCACAACATAGATATTGTTTGCTTATTATCAAAAGTTCCCGAAACTTTTTCATACACATTATCCGAAGCAGTTAAAAGCAAAATACCTGTAATCGTAACAAATTTAGGGGCATTGGGAGAGAGATGTATAAAAAACAAATATGGTTGGACGGTTTCAAGTAATAACGTGGTAGATGAAACTTTAACCATAATTGAAAATATTAGAATGAACAGAAAAATATTAGAAGATCAAAAACAATTTTTAGAAACATTATCACTTAAATCAATTTCTCAAATGATAGAAGAATATATAAAACAATATAAACTATTTTTTGTGCAAGAAGATAAGATTAAGTATATTGATCATAAAAAAAATTTAGAATTTATTATTAATGCAAATATAAAATCATATACAGAGAACTTAATTGATAGAAATAATAAAATGATCAACTATACAAAAATGGATAGAGAAGTTTCTGAATATAAACACTTACAAACAACATTAGCATATAAAATTATAATAAAAATTCAAAAAGCTAATTTCCCATACAAAGAGAGGTTAAAAGAAAAATTAATGAAATTTATAAAATAATTTTATTAATTTTAATGAAGGGATTGTTTTATGAAGAAGTATATAAGGTATTTGTTATTTTTATGTATAGCCATCTTAGGAAATTTATTTTTTATAATCAATATAACGAATGATGAAAGTAATGCTTATTCAAATGCATTAAATATTGAAATTTCTTTAAAGTCCGAAACAAAAATAGAAACGCCTATACAATTATTTTATTCAGAAATAGAAAAATTTAGTGAAGAGGCTTCACTGTGTAAGATATATAATGATTTTAGTAAATTCGAAGATATTAATTTTGAAATAAATATAAATAATAAATGGTTTAGACTTGATTTTGGATCATGTGTAAATAATTTTCAAATTTCAAGTTTTGTGCTTCGGTGTAAAGATATAAAAATAGATTTATTTGATGAAGTCAAAAATAATAATGTGGTCTATAATATGCTTGATGTGAAATTTCAAAATAATATTTTAATAATCACTAGTACAGGAAATGATCCATATATGATTTTTGATATAAGTAATACAAATTTAGAAAAAATCATTCATAATAAGATGTCAGAAATAATAAGAAGAAAAAAATTATTGATTTGTTTAATATGGAATTTTTTGTTTTTATTTGCTTTTATTTATAAAAAACGAATAGCAACATTATATAATGACATATTTAAGGATAAAAGATTACTTTTGGATCTTGCAAAAAATGACTTTAAAACAAAATTTGCAGGTTCTTACCTAGGAATAACATGGGCATTTATTCAACCAATAATAACAATATTAGTATACTGGTTTGTGTTCCAAGTGGGTTTTCGCTCTGGTACAGTTCAAGACGTCCCATTTGTTTTATGGCTTACAGCGGGATTGGTACCTTGGTTTTTTTTAAATGATGCACTTAATAGTGCAACTGCTAGTTTATTGGAATATAGTTACTTAGTTAAAAAAGTTGTATTTAAAGTTGAAATTATCCCATTGGTTAGAATTGTATCATCATTTTTCGTACACATATTTTTTATAGGATTCATGTTAATTATGTTTATGCTTAATGATATAATGCCAAAATTAGAATGGATTCAACTAATTTATTATTCTATATGTCTGTTTTTACTGATAATAGGAATAAGTTATTTAACAAGTGCCTTAGTAGTTTTTTTTAAAGACTTGGCACAAATAATTATTATTATTTTACAAATTGGCATGTGGATCACCCCTATCATGTGGCAATGGAATATAATGCCTGAAAAAGTATTACTTTTTTTAAAACTGAATCCCATTTATTATATAGTTGAAGGATATCGTAATTCTTTAATATATGGAAAATGGTTTTGGAATAATACATACATGACAGTATATTTTTGGATATTTACTTTAATATGTCTTATTCTAGGAACTAAGATATTTGAAAAATTAAAAATACATTTTGCAGATGTATTATAAAATATGGAAAACGGCGGTTGATATGGCAGAACAAGTTATAAAATGTAAAAATATTTCTAAGATGTATAAATTATATGATAATCCTAGAGATCGGGTAAAAGAAGCATTAGGATTATCAAAAAAGAACCTATATAAAGAACATTTTGCATTATCTGATATTTGTATGAACGTATATAAAGGCGAATGCGTTGGAATAATAGGGACTAATGGAGCTGGTAAGTCTACACTTTTAAAAATTATTACGGGTGTATTAAACCCAAGTAGCGGATCTGTAGAAATAAACGGAAAGATTTCTGCATTACTAGAACTTGGTGCGGGATTTAATGTAGAATATACAGGAATAGAAAATATATATATTAATAGTCGTATGACAGGTTTTTCAAAAAAGGATGTGGATAAAAAATTACAAGATATATTAGATTTTGCTGATATTGGTGATTTCGTTTATCAGCCAGTAAAAACATACTCAAGTGGTATGTTTGTCAGACTTGCATTTGCAGTTGCAATCAATATTGAACCAGATATATTAATTGTGGACGAAGCATTAGCAGTAGGAGATGTCTTTTTTCAGGCTAAATGTTTTAAAAAGTTTGAAGAGTTTAAAGAACAAGGTAAAACCATACTATTTGTTAGTCATGCATTAGGTACTATACAAAAGTATTGTGATAGAGCAATATTGTTAAATAAAGGATATAAAATATCAGAAGATGTCCCTAAGAAAATAATAGATTTATATAATAAACAATTGTCAGAAGAAACAAAAAAAACTAAAGAACCCATTTCAATAACTGCTTATAAAAATACGGACTATGAACCCAATATAAAGTGGAGTGAAGGGATGATTACAAATCCTCAAGTGCTAGAATATGGAAATAAGTTTGCAGAAATAATTGATTTTTGTATAAAAGATGAAAAAGGAAATATCACGAATAATATATTAAAAGATTCTTATTTTGAGATAAAAATGAAAATACGTTTTAATAAAACAATTAAAGATCCTATTTTCGCTTTTACTATTAAGGATTTAAAAGGAACAGAATTGACCGGAACGAATACAAAACTTCAAAGTGTTAATATTGATAAGATTGAACACGGAATAATAAAGGTTATAAGTTTTAAACAAAAAATGATTCTGCAAAGTTATGAATACCTATTATGTTTAGGATGTACAGGGTTTCAAGAAGGTCAATTAAATGTATATCACAGACTTTATGATATATGTAACATATCTGTATTACCAAATCGTGATACAGTGGGAATTTTTGATATTGCTTCAGAAATAGAGATATTTTAGGTGAAATATATGGCTAGATTAAATTTGGACTTTTATAATGGAACAGATCACTATTCAGATGGTGATGTAGAAGATATTATACTTCATATAGTTGAACATAATGAAGATTACACAAAATATAAAGGAACCAATGAATTTTTTCCTATATTATATCATTTATCTCCCGAAAGAGAAAATATACTAAATTGGTATCCTTTTAATAAAAATGATACTATTTTGGAAATAGGATCTGGTTGTGGTGCTATTACAGGTGTATTATGCAGACTTTGCGGAAACGTGACATGTATAGAGTTATCTCAAAAACGTTCAATGATAAATTATATGAGAAATGGTCAATATAATAATTTAGAGATAATTGTAGGAAATTTTGAAGATATTACAATAAATAATAAATTTACTTATGTAATTTTAAATGGTGTTTTCGAATATGCAATGAGTTTTATTAATAGTAGTAATCCATATATTGACTTCCTTTTAAAGATTAAAGAACTCCTAAATGATAACGGCAAAATTTTAATAGCTATTGAAAACAGAATTGGAATCAAGTATTTTGCAGGAGATTTAGAAGATCATACAAATTGCAGATTTTTAAGTTTAAATAATTATATTGGAAATAATACTGTTAGAACATTTTCAAAAACAGAATTAGAAGAAATATTTACAGAGTGCGAAATAGACAACTGGAACTATTATTATCCTTATCCTGATTATAAATTTCCTACAGAAATATTTACAGATAGTACTATTAATAACAATATGTTCGGAAAAGCATATCGAAAGTATTCGGAACAACTTATGAATACTTTCGACGAAATTGCGATGGTCTCTACCTTAAAAAAAGAAGGAGTAATGGAGAAATTTGCAAATTCATTTTTAGTAGAAATAAATCTAAAAAAGGATAATGAAAATCAAAACAGAATTGAATATGTCAAATTAAATAATTATAGAAGAGAGGATTTTAGGATTGCAACAGTAATTTTAAATAATCAAGGAGCTAAAACTGTTAAAAAGTTTGCACTTAACGATAAAGCAATAAAACATATTAATCGTATATATAATAATCAGTTTTCGGAAATAGGAAAAGGATTTATATATAACCAGGGAATTAAAGAAAATACGGCAATAGTATATCCTTTTTTATATGGTAATACATTAGATTCTGAAATTGAACTACTATCTCAATCTGGAAAAATAACAGAAATTATTAGACTTATAGATACAGTTTATTATACTTTACTTGAAAATTCACATGAAGTAGCAGATATTTATTGTAATGACTTTATATATACTTTCGGAAACAAACGACTTTTAGATAGTGAAAAATGTATTGTGAATTGCAATATTGATCTTATTTTCAATAATCTTTTTCTTCAAGACAACAATATAGTCGTAATTGATCCTGAATGGGTATTTGACTTTGCAATCCCTTTTCGCTTTGTAGTATGGCGAACTATAAATGAATGGTATGCAAGTCACCCTCAAATTAATGAAATAATATTATTAAAAGATTTGTTCAATAGATATGAAATAAATGATAAAATGGCTGAAGTCTTTAATGATTGGGCTGTCTATTTTGCAACAAGATATGTTGCTGACGTAGACTTAGATGATTTTATACCTAACTCAAATAAGATAAATAAAAAATTTTTAACTAATGGAATTTCTTTAGAAATTATAAAATCTTCTCTCTATATCGATTATGGAAATGGATATTCGGAAGCAAATAAAAAGATTATTAGTACAGTATTAATTGGTAATAAATTTGAAGATATCATATTATTAGATAATACCAAAATGATTTATGCCCTTCGATGGGATCCCGTTGAAAAGGATTATTGTAAATGTCATGTGGATGGATGCACACTTGACGGAGATATTATAAAAATAATACCTATTAATTCAACTGAAGAAAATAGAGATATTTTCTTAGATGTGGACCCCCAATTTAATATATTAATTACTCCAGGAAAATATAGTGTTTTAAAAATTACTGGAACCTTTTCAAAAGTTAGTATTGAGTTTATTGATAATATGATACGTAATATGAATGAACTTCTTATTGAAAGTGAAAACATAAATAGTCATTTCAAAGATGAGAATGCACATTTAAAAAAACGCACTTCTTTACTAATCAAAAAAAATGAAGAAATGGTGCTTAATTATCAACAATTAGAACAGCATTTGAAAGACGAAAAATATTCATTAATAGAAGAAAATAAGAAAATATTATCAAATTATCATCAGTTAATGCAAGAAAAGACCTTGTCTGATAACGAAATTCTAAAAATAAAAATAGAGAAAGAAGAAATCATAAGAGAGAAATACGCATACTATATTGAAAGCATGGTTTTAACAAAAGAATTAAAAGATAAAATTACAGAATTTTATTCATTAGAAAAGCAAAATAATGAGTTATGTGATAGATATAAAAAGGTTCAAGAGGAATTACATAATGTTGTTATTTCCGATGAACAATTGAAAATAGAGATAACAAAAACAGCAGATGAATTACGACAGATAAAAGAGAGCACCGAATGGAAATTAATAAAGAAATTTCGTGATATTTTTAGAGGAAAAAGAAACGATGGATAAGAGCAAAAAAATTGATATCATTATTCCGATTTATAATGCATATGAAGATTTAGTAAAATGTATAGCAAGTATTTTCCGTCATACGGATTTAAAAAATCATAGATTAATTTTAATAGACGATAAAAGTTCAGATTCAAGAATAAAAGAATATATGCATAATATAAAAGGAGGAAATATACTTGCTCATTTTTCCGAGGTAAATGGCGGTTTTTCTGCCAGTGTAAATATTGGTATGAAATACTCAAATGAAAATGATGTTATATTATTAAATTCTGATACTATTGTAACTTCTGGATGGATCGATAAGATAAAAAACTGTGCCTATCTTGAAGAAAGCATAGGCACAGTTACTCCCTTATCTAACAGTGCAACAATAGCATCATATCCTATTTTTGGTCAAGATAATTTGTTACCATATAATGTATCTATTGATGAACTTGCAGATATAGTTGAGCGATGCAGTTTAAAACAATATCCACAGATAACCGTTGCTGTTGGTTTTTGTATGTATATTAAGAGAAATCTACTTAATGAAATAGGATTTTTTGATGCAAAAACCTTTGAAAAAGGATATGGCGAAGAAAATGATTTTTGTTGCAGAGCAGAGCTGATGGGGTACAAGCATATTTTATGTGATGATACATTTATTTATCATAAGAGTACTGCCTCATTTAATACAGAACAAAAAAAGACTTTGGCGGAAAAACATACAAAAATATTAGAAGATAGATATCCAGATAGTATGAGAAATAATCATTTGTTTTGCTTAAGTAAACCTTACCAGAATATCAGAGATAATATTACAAAGTATGTTAAACTTTATAATGGTAAAAAAAATATTTTATATATATTACATTCAGATTTTGCGAATGATGCCTGCGGAAATGTGGGAGGAACACAACTTCATGTAAAAGACTTAACCTTTAATTTAAAAAGAAAATACAATATTTATGTTTTGATAAAAGACGAGAGGGAATATAGACTTACATGCTATATAGAAAATGAAACATATACATATAATTACAATAATAAAAATATAAACATATATCCTATTTTTCATGATTTATATCAAAAAAAAATGTTGGAGGATATTATTAGTAAATTTAATATTAATCTAATTCATATACATCATATTAGTCAAATGTCACTTGATATATATTATGTTGCTAATGAAAGAAATATTCCAGTAATTACTACCATCCATGATTTCTATATGCTTTGCCCTACATATTTTTTATATAACGTTAATGAATGCAAATTTTGCGGTGGTATATTAGCTGAACATTGTAAAGATTGTATGAAAAAACAAATAGCAATATACGACGGAAAAAATTATTTAACGAAATGGAGGGCAGAGATGAGAAAAGCCCTTGAATTAAATTCTATGATTATTTTTCCATCAAAAAGTGCACAGGAAGTCTTTTGTAATATTTATCCTATAAGCAATCCATCTATAATTATAGAACATGGAATTGATATTGAAAAGGAAGAAGATAATTTAGAGTTTGAGTTTGAGACTTCAGAGAAAATAAATATATACATAGAAAAAATAGATTTGCAAAAAGACAATCTTATTAACGGATGGGCTTATTGGAAAGAAAAAGATAACCGTAAAATAAAGATAATTGTTCAAATTCTAAATGAAGGAGTGATTTTGCAGACAATAAAAGCTAATAAAAGTAAACGTCAGGATGTAGATGATATTTTTAAGGGAGAAAAAAAATATTTATATACTGGATTTAATGTACGAGTTATTAAAGCTGCAATAGAACAAAAAAGTATAGACATTAGGATATTGTTATGTGATGAAAATAAAAACATATTAGCAAAGGAAATAAAGGATATTCCTATTAAGCAGGATATTATAAAAAATGAAATACGAGTTGCATTTATAGGTGGAATATCTAATATCAAAGGAAGCAGAATTGCTTATGAGTTGGTTTCAAAAACAGAAGATATAGAATGGTTTGTATTTGGAGATATTAGCCCCGTGGAAAAACTTTATAAATTAAATAAGACTAATTTTCATAAATTGGGAGCTTATGAAAGAAAAAACATCAAAAAAATGCTTCAAATATATAAGATTGACTTGGTATGTATTTTTTCTGAATGTTCTGAAACGTTTTGTTATACCTTGTCAGAGGCATTGGATGCAGGAGTGCCTATATTAGCATATGATATAGGGGCTGTCGGAGAAAGAATTAAGAGAGATAATGTTGGAAAAACAATAAACGTAACGGAAATTTCAGATAATATTATATCAGAAATTCATAAAATTAAAACAGATGAAAAGTGGATTGAAATACGAAATAACGTAAAAAAGTATATAGATAAAGGAGTTGAAAAAATGTGTGAAGAATATGCTTCTGTATATGAGAAATTATGGTCGAAAGTCATAAATTGAAGATTTAACAAATATTTCATTCTATTTTAGGAATCTGTATTTTCTGAATATTTGTGTTTATATTCAAAATGCCTATCATATTTGGATATAGTTATAATCTTGGTATTATATGTTTTAAGCATATTAATAGTTTATTTAAAATTGTATTTAGAACATAAGATGTTACTGCATTTATATTAAAGTAAATTACTTATAATTATAAATTATTTGTAATCCACTTTAATGTAAATACCAAATATGCCATTATTTGCATAAAAAGAAAGACCAACTATTAAAAGTCAAGTAGATAATTGAAAAAATCCAAAAGAAATTTTGTAAAAAAAGAGCATGACAATAAGGTCTGCTGTCAGGCAAGCCGGCATGGATTAAAAGGATTTACACTTTTGGAACATAAGGCTGATTGCTTTTTAGGACGGCATAAATGATGTTGCACATTTTTCTGGCAACAGCTCCAACACATGTCAGATGATGTTTGCCTTCCACTCTCTTTTTCTGGTAATAGACACTTAATATGGGGTCTTTAAAGGAAGCGATCAGGGCGGACTGAAAAATGGCTTTCCGCAGATAAGGTGATCCGCGTTTGCTCATTACATTGTGGGCCGCTTCAAATTCACCGGATTGTGTGACAGTGGCATCAAGCCTGCAAAAGCCACCAGCTTTCTGGGGCTGTCAAATTTGGAAATATCGCCAATCTCGCTAAGAATGACCGCTCCTGTGACAGTGCCAATTCCAGTAATGGAGGATTCCAATTTTTTCTATGATACTGGAAATTTCCGCTTCTGTTTCTTTTACCTGTTTTTCAATAAAAGAAATCTGCTCAATCAGTGTTTTGAGCTGGAACGTGAAGCTGTTTTTGGAAAAGGTAACGCCAAAAGAAGAGGATGCAACAGCCTTTAACTGTTGTGCTTTCGTAGTGCCGACTTTCTGTCTGTTGAGCTGTGAAAGCAGTTCCGTCAGGGTTTCGGGTGAAACCGATTCAAAATCAATTGGTCAAGAAAACTGGAGAAGGACTTCTTTTGAGGTCTTGCCGAAAATGTCGGAAAAGATAGACTGGTATTCCGGGAAAACCTGATCCAGCACACAGACGACCTTCCGTTTTAAATCACTGATAGATTCCACAAGATAAGTGCGGAAGCGGGTCAGGGCAGACAGAGAAAACAAATCTTCGTCTGCAAGCCTGGTTTCCACGAACTGCCCATATCGAATCAGGTCAGCAATCAGGACAAAATCAATGATGTCATTTTTGCGTTTGCGGATTTCTGTTCCCCTGCGCTATCCATCATTCTGGATAGGATTAATAACATGGAGAAGGAACTTCTTTTCAAAAAGAAAAGAGTAGACAGAGAGCTAGTAGTGGCCGGTAACTTCCATGCCGATCTCAAAATCGGAGGGGGTTGAAGAATAAGAAACAAGTTTAGAAAACAAAGAATTTCCGCCATCCGAAGTATTGGGAAAGGAAAAAGCTTTGAATACTACTTTTCCAGTATCGTCCATCATAGAAGCAACATGATTATTTTTACCAATGTCAATGCCAACAAAAAACATAAGAACACCTCAGAAAAAAGATTTCAGATTGGGAGCCCACTCCACTAATAAGCGCCACTACCTTGTGCTAAATACGGAGAGAAGCCATGAGGCAACCAACATCCAACTCATACGCGGAAAGCTTATTAGAGAGAGGGATCAGTCTTTCAAGTACGAGCAGAACCGCTCAAGGAGAAAACGATCATCCTATCAATCTAATAAAACAATTATCTACTATCAGACTGGAGATGTAAAGAAGTAGGTTTAAGGGTTTATAGGTATCCCTCGAACAACCTAAATACATTATACAAGGGGAAATGATGTTTTATATAGAAACACCGTATAAGAAAGAAATGACAAGTAAAAAGTATCTTTTAAATTTATGGATTATAATTGGCTTAGCAATATATCCAATTATTTATATGTATTGCCAAAACATTCAAGAAGTAAACATTAGTGATATAAGTTTACTTTTAGTAGAATATATTGCAGTAGCAATAATAATTTTGTTTGGCATATATTTTATAATAAAATCAATTCATTTAAGCACATTGATAAGTGCCTTGTGTATAATTTATATTTATAATTTTGCCCTTTTTCAAAAAGGAATAAATTTAGTTTTCCCAAATTTAAAATACTGGCATATAGTTCCAATCGGAATTGTCATAATATTACATATGATATATTTCATAAAAAAAATAAATACCAAAATTATACCTGATATAATTATGATTATGTCATGGGTTATATTAGGATTACTTTTAGTAAATTTAATACCCGCAGTTCCTGATATTATTAGTAAGGTTAATTGGGAAAGTCAGGATGATAAAAATGATAATATGGTTTTCAGAAATGGAAAGAGCAATTTATATTGGATTATTTTAGATGAGTGTGCTAGTTTTAAAACAATACAGAAATATTATGGCTATACTGATATGAAAATCCATGAAACCTTATTAAATTTAGGATTTTTTATATCTGAAGATAGCAGAAATGAATGCGGCAATACAGATGTGGTTATAACAAATTGTTTAAACTTGGAATATATAGCTAATACTCAAATGAATTCAATAGAATTAAAGGCATTAAAAGATAATCCTCAATTAATTACATTGTTTAGAAATGATGGTTATATAGTAAGAGGTATAGGAAACACAGACTGGTTAGGAATACAAAGTGTCAGTGGCGGAGGAACAGGAGATTCAAGTAAAACAATTGAAGGATTTGCAATTCGGGATATTATTTTACAGAATAGCATTATTGGTCCGATTTTGCAATTTGATGGAACAGCAAGTGCGAAGATAATATTAGATACATTGGAATTTCTACAAAATGAGAAAAACATAACTCCTGATAATTCTGAACTGAATATTACTTATATTTGTTCACCGCATCAACCATTTCTATTTAACAAAGATGGTAATGCAGTGTCAGCAACAAATTATAATAACTGGACTGACAAAAAGTATTATCTTGAACAATATATTTATATTATGTCCGAAATTACGAAATGTGTAGAAAACATAATAGAAAATGATCCTAATTCCATAATTATATTAGAATCAGATCATGGACCAAGATTTAATCCAGAAATTCCATTAGAGGATCAATTAAATATTTTAAATGCAGTTTATTATAAAGGTGAAACAATCAAAGAAATTGATAGTAAATCTAGTGTAAATACATGGAGAACTATTATAAATAAATTATTTAATTATAGTTTGGAAAATTTGGAGGTAAAAGAAGGTGAATAAAAAGACATATACATTTGCTATGTTATTGTTCTTAATTTATCTAATAAATGCTAATTCAATAATTCTCTCTTTCTTTAAAGATGAGCGATTGCAAAAAGTTGATTTTTCAAAGATTCCAAGCAATTCAGAAGTTTATTATTATATAGATAATCTTGAAGAACTTGGGGGATTGCTAGAATGCCATTATACACAAGGTTGGGCATACTGTGAAACGGAATCTGATAACACAAATAAAATGATATCTATAATATTGAAAAATATATCAGATAACCAATGTTATAAAATTGACACTCCTGCTGGGGTAAGAGCAGATGTATATGAAATGTTCAGAGATGATAAGAAAATTTATAATCAAATGAATGGATTGGAGTGTCAATTTTCAAGCATAAATATTAGAAATGGAATATATGAATTATATTTATATGTAAAAGAAAACGATATCAATTATGGCTTAACAAATACGGGATTGAAATATATAAAGGATGACGATGGATTTCGTTTAAAAGAAGACGAACAATTCCAAAAAGTTGATTTTTCAAAAATTTCAAGTAATTCACAAGTTTATTATTATATAGATAGTTTGGAAGAACTTGATGAATACTGCTATATACAAGGTTGGGCATACTGTGAAACAGAATCTGATAACACAAATAAAATGATATCTATAATATTGAAAAATATATCCAATGACCAATGTTATAGAATTGACAACACTGTTGGTGTGAGAACAGATGTTTATAATACTTTCAAGAATGAAAAAAAAGTTTATAATCAAATGAATGGATTAGAGTGTCAATTTTCCAGTATAAATATTGAAAACGGAACATATGAATTATACCTATATGTAAAAGAAAATGATATCAATTATGGTTTAGCAAATACAGAGGTTCGATTTATAAAGGATAGCGACGAATTTCATTTAGAGAAATAGTAAAGTATAATAAACAACTTATACGCAATAAAAAAGCGGAGAGTGCCAAATAAACTGTATACTTTCTTAAAACTGCCTAGAAGCTATCCTAAAATCCTCGGAAGACCTACCTTGACAGGCTTCCAAGAATTTTAGGATAGCTTCTAGGCAGTTTTAAGAGGTAGTATTTTGAGAACAACTTACACAGTGAGTTTATCAACTTCAATTAGGTTTTTAGAAAATTTGTAAAAAATCTGTGTTTTTATGTCAACTAAAAGTGTGGATTTGAAATATTAAAACTCCAAAACAAGTTTACATAAAACCGCAATAAACTGATGATTTTTTCAAAAGATTAATTGCAGTTTATCAAGTTAAATGTGTAAGTTTTTCAAAAAATATGTTACTATTCACGGTCAATGTCGTTTAGTTAATCTATAGACTTGAAGTGCTATAATAAAGTTGTAACGGGAATGGCTAATGAGATATAATCAAAAATATAAGGCAAGAGGTACTCATTATATCACAAAACTACACACCTGAATTTAAGAAGAAGATTGTCCGCCTTCATGAGGAAGAAGGACGAACCTACAAAAGCATCACCGCAGAGTATGGTGTATCCAAAGCCAGCATCTCCAAATGGTGCAGCGAATTCAGCATAGAATGCCAGGCAAGCCTTCAAGCCAAAGAAGATTATGACTCTATGAAGGAGAACCTCCGTTTAAAACGGGAAAATGAAGAATTACGCAAGAAGACGGCATTCTTTGCAAAAGAAATCGGTTAGAGGCTTACCGGTTTATTGACCAACACCATGAAGACATTCGGCACCCGCTGGCTGTTACGGCGGCTGAGGATCTGCCCGAATGCCTATTATTACTACCGGAAACACCCAAAGGCGGATTATTACGCCCCAAAAACAGCAGTCCATAAATATATGAATACTGAGATGGCCTGCATTCCATCGTCCGCCCTAAAAAACCTAGGACAAAGCTGGGGAAGCCGCATAAAATATTCAAGAACAAGCTAAAGCAGGACTTCCATGCGGACAAGCCAAACCAAAAGTGGTGTACAGATTTCACATATCTATTTCTGAAAAATGGGGAAGTTCGTTATAACTGCACCATCATAGACCTTTATGACCGCAGTGTGATCGCCAGCATAACAGACCAGCACATCACCAGCGGCCTAGCAATCAGCCCGCCTTTTGAAAGGCGCTGGATTCACAGCACCTTTCAAAAGGCGGGCTAATCCTGCACAGTGATCAAGGAAGCCAGTATACATCAAAGGCTTTCATAGAGTTCTGCGGGTCTGCCCATGTGACCCAGAGCATGAGCAAAGCCGGATACCCATACGATAATGCGCCAATGGAGAGGTACTTCAACACCCTGAAGAACGAATGCACCAACCTGTATGAATTCAGGACGGAGGAGGAACTGTACCAGACTGTGGAGGAATTCGCCTATGCGACCTACAATCATGTGTGACCACACAGCTATAACGGCTACCGCACGCCATACCAGGCGCAGACAGCAGCATAAGGAGAGGCGGGAGCATGCCTCATACGCACTAATTTTACAAAAAGTAAAGAAGCTGCTGTCGGGTATGTTTTCGTTTTTCAATAAAAGCTATCT
>ERZ778497.254-NODE-254-length-49182-cov-6.337309_pt1 | contig 49182 bp, 47 predicted proteins | sample MGYA00509938_ERZ778497 | MGnify/ENA primary metagenome ERZ778497 (study PRJEB29527, sample SAMN07138969) | mouse gut metagenome | material: feces | host: mouse | place: China:Nanjing | collected 2016-01-25 ... | reverse complement strand
TGGATCTCAAGGATGAGAAGCATAGAATACTGGGAAAAATGTAGTTCTACTTTTCTTATTATCTAAGGGTAAGTTACTATTTAGTCATCGCAGATGAAACGGATCTGCAGATACCGCAAAAAGAAGAATATTAAATTGACATCGCTTTTACAATTGATGAATTTGATTTCTTCAGTTAAGAAATTTTGAGTTATGGGAGTTTTTAATGAGTAAGTATTTTACAAAAAATTATAATGAATTGAAATATCCGATTTGTTCTGATTCTAGTCCTGGATTACGTAATGCACAAATAGGTGCGATTCACGCACTTGCATCTTTCAATGCTCTGAAAAGCAAAGATACCTCTATTATCGTTATGCCAACAGGATCAGGAAAAACAGCAGTGCTTATGATGGCACCATATGTGCTGACTAAAGAAAAAGTTTTGATAGTTACCCCTAGTAAGATGGTACGTGGACAAATCACAGAAGACTTTCAAAGTTTACGGACGTTGTGTAAAGCACAAGTATTTCCAAATACTATAAAAAAGCCGATAGTGTATGAAATGACACACAAGTATAATGATCAGATGATTTCTGTACTTAAGAAATCGGATGTTATTATCGCTACACCGAATTGTGCGCTTAGTTTAAGTGAATCATCATGGGCTCGAGAAAACATTGATCTTGTTGAGATAGATGAGGCCCACCATGTTCCAGCTACTACATGGCAACAAATTCTTATCAATTTGAAAGAGCGATGCCATGTATTATTTACTGCAACTCCTTTTAGATTAGATAGAAAAGAAATTTCAGGAGAGATAATTTTTGATTATCCATTATCTCAAGCATATGAAGATGGAATATTTGGTGAAATAAAATTTGTACCAGTTGATGAATCAGGAAACAAGGATTTAAATATCGCGAAAAAGGCAGAAGAAGTTTTACAAAATGACAGAAATGAAGGATATGATCATTATTTGATGGTTCGAACAGATTCAAAAAAGAACGCAACTATTTTGGAAACACTCTATTCAGAACATACAACTCTCCGTTTAAAAAAAATTGATAGTTCAGTTGCTCATTCAACGATAAAAAGGACTATTGAACAACTCTACAAAGGAGAGCTGGATGGAATAATTTGTGTTGATATGCTAGGAGAAGGGTATGATTTTCCCAACTTAAAAATAGCAGCAATTCATTCGCCACATAAGTCGCTTGCGAATACCTTGCAATTTATTGGCCGTTTTGCAAGAACCAATGCTGTAAATATTGGAACAGCAAAGTTTATTGCAGTAAATGATGAAGAACTTCAAATTGAAAATACAGCTCTTTATTCAAAAGATTCAGTATGGCAGGATATGATTATTGGGATGAGTGAAGGAAGAAATCAGAAAGAAATCGATGATCGAAAATATTATAAAGAATTTTTAGGAAAAGATACTACTATTTTAGATAATATTTCGCTTCAGGCTATTAAACCAAATTGCCATGATAAAATATATCAAGTATCTGACTTTGATATAAATGGTAACTTTCCTGATATTTGTAATGTGGCTAATCGTGTTTTTCGTAATAAAGAGGATAACACTGTTGTGGGAATTGGGGTAGATTATGAATCACCATTATGGGTCGGTAATGGCGAAAAAATTAATTTGTCCTATATGTTATATATCATCCATTACCAAAAAGAGACACGATTACTTCATATTTATTCGCCAAAACATTCCGAATCAATTTACGAAGAATTGGTATTATCGTTTTGTTCTTCCTATGATCAGATGCCCAAAGCACATATGCATCGTGTACTAGGCAATATGGAAGGATTTGAAATATTTAACTCTGGTTTATTAAATATGCAAAGTGAAAATGGAGAATCGTACAGAATATTAGCAGGATCTGATGTAAGTTCCGTTATTGATCCTGATACAGGTCGATTATATGCAGCAGGACATGCTTTCTGTAAAGCAACTGATAAAGAAACACAAGAGGAATCTACGATAGGTTATAGCAGTGCTTCGAAAGTGTGGAGCAGTACTTATCTTGAATTACGTGAGTATATACAGTGGCTTGATAAGATAGGAATGAAAATTATTAATCAAAATTTAAAAGTAAAAACAAATACGAATTTTGATAATCTACAGCAACCGCTAATCTTAGAAACATACCCTGATAATATTTTTTATTGTGATTATCATGGTAAGACATATAGTTCGACACCCCATATCTTATTATCCACCGGTACATTCGTGCCGCTTATAGATTGTCAAGTGAAAGTTCTCGATATAGAGAATGATAAAAAAAGTATTATCATAGGTATATCTCATGAATTGTTTGCAACCAAAGTAAGATGTTCTACATCAGGAAAATATACTTCTGTTGATGCTGCAATGTCTATTAAAAATGGCAAGAGGGTAATAACTCTTCATGATTATTTAACTGATAACCCTTTGATTTTTAAAACACTTGATGATGCTACTATTCAAGGGATAGATTATTACCCTGGAAATTATGAAGGAGATATTTTTGATAAGGATTTAATTGAAGCAATAAATTGGAAAGCTTTGGGAACAGATATTTCGTTAGAATTTAATAAAAAAGGTGATACGACCAGTAGATCTATTCAGAGTGTTCTCCAAGAGATTTTACTTGCTGACAAAAGATATAAGTATGTTGTGTATGATCATGGATCAGGTGAAATTGCGGATTTCATTACGATATATGAGGAAGAAAACAAGATGGTGGTCTCGTTGTATCATGTAAAGAAAATGTCCGGAAAGAATTACAATGCCATGATTGGAGACATTTATGAGGTATGCGGACAGGCCGTAAAATCAATCACATGGTTTTCTGTTAAAGGGAAACTACCACAAAAGATTGTGCAAAGGCATAATGGAGGAAATTGTGTACTTCTAAAAGGAAATTATAATCAGATGTTAGCTGATTTAAGAAGTTCTGATCATTTTATAAGAGGAGAAATAGTAGTTGTTCAGCCTTCAGTGAGTAAGACGTCAGATATGCCTGGAAAATACCAAGAGGTATTAGCGGCAACATCGACTTTTATAAAAAGAGCAGGTAAGGTCAATCAATTTCGAATTATGGGAAGTCCATAGATTGAGGTGGGATGATTGGAAAAAGGTATAGATTGTATGTAAAATAATAAAAAATAAACTGTATCAACCCTTTGATGGCAAGATTTTTGATAAAGATTTGACTAAGAAAATGTCAAGGGTGTATAGAACGTAAAACGTATCATTGCTGACAACTTCATAAGATCAGATGAAGCCCAGAAGATTTTGTCAGAGCTTCGTAGTTGAGGCCGTCATATAGTTATTTATATGATAGCAGTCAATCTCAATATGAAAGAAAATATCTATCAGGCAGACTTTTCTAATCAGGGAATCAAAGAAATACCGATTACTAACGAATATCCGGAGAAAATATGACTGACTACTTCGAGGTTATTGGTCAGCTCAGTTATGAATATGTTGAAGAAAAAAGAAGAATGAGCTTCCTATTCGAATCACAAAGCTGATGCCGATTCCGATGTCATGCATTGATATAGAAAAATTAAAATAAGGACGTCGGGCTTTTACCAAGGAAGAGTGGCTGGATGTTTATAGGTAATAACAACCAAAGCGTAGATATTCTTCTGAAGATATCAAGCTTGTTTGGCCCATTTCCTAAGGAGATTGGAATAGATACGGTATTCCTTGACGGATATATTGCTATTTTTTCGAGTGGGAAATTTCGATAATGAGGAAAAAAAGAGTTTTTGCCTATCTAAGTGGCAATAGAACTTGAGATTGTACCAACAGATTTGATTAGAAACTTTAATTTTATTTTTATAGTAGTGCTGAGAACACAGAGTCTAAAGCCCTTGGTGTAGAATAGAAAGTGTTATCGAAGAATAATTATGCCGAAGAAATCAGTTAGAAAAAATCGATCAATCATAACAGCCTGTGTAATGTTGTTCGGGGTGGTATTGAGCGGCTCGATCCTCCTTTTTTCAAGATCACAAGAAGAAGGAATGTATTTCCTGACTTTTGAATCGCGAAGAGCTGATAAGTATGTGGAAGAACATATTGGAGAATTTCTTGATTCGGAATCCGGTATCAACCCGATCGATCGGGATACAGTAAAGGTCGGAGCAGGAATTTACGTTGGAGATTTCGATGAAACTACTTCCTTACCGATGTTTTACTATCCTGTGTTTACTGATGAGTCCTTGTCCTACGTTTTCAGGATCTATGAAGACATAAAGGGAGAATATACAAGTGTATTTGGTATCGAAAGGGTCGATGCAATAGTTCAGCTCGCTTCGGATACGCCAAAGAATGCCGTTTTCTTCGGTCAAAATCACGGAAATCTGATTGCGATCTATTCGAATTTCGATTATGAAGTCATTGATCCTTCCGGATTCGGGGAATCCGTAAATGAAGAAGAAATAAAAGCTTTCCAGAAGCAGGAAAGAAAAACTTTAAATCCTGTGAACATTTGTACAAAGAAAATCGACTTCATTAAGTATCCGGTGGCTGAAGCGTATTATTAAAAATCGTGGCACGGGCAAGGAGAACGCGCCATGCACGGCACTTCGGAATCGGTTTCATCACCAGCCGGAACTTTTTTCTGAATTCAAGACTCAGTATGTGCAGGAACTGGTGAATAATCCCGCAGTTCCTGATTATATACTTTGTCTGTTCTCATCTGGATACAGATAATATCACAGTGCTCTATAGCGCAAAAATCATCAGGACTGCAAACAAGGCTGGAGAGATCCAGCTTTTTACATGTTTTCGTGGTACTTTACAATGTTCTATGACTCGGTTAAAATAGTTAATAACTTAACAGTTAAAATCTTAATTATAAAAGGAGGATTTATGAGTCCATCATTAGAAAGTGAATTTCTCGGATCTCTTTTCCGGTTGAAGAGCATTCTTGGCGCAGAATTCGGGAAGGATGGCATTCGTGAAGAGAAGAAAATCAGTATTCCCGAATACATATTTCTTCGCAAAATAGCGGGCAATGAGATCGGTGCAGATGACAATACCAGGCTTGCAGACGTCCGAGAGTATCTTGCTGTTTCAAAATCAGCGATTTCGCAAATGCTTGCTGCTTTAGAAAAAAAAGGATATATTTGCCGGACAACGGATCCTGAAAATCGTCGAAATGTGATCGTAACCCTGACCCCTTCAGGAAAAGAGTGTCTACATGAAATTAATGCGATCTATGAAGATCGTTTTAGTCACGTCATGCAAGGTATGGGAGAAGGGAACATGAAAGAAATGATCCGCCTGATCCATCTTATGAATGATGTATTGAGCAACAGGAACGAGAAGGAGAATTCCATATGAAAACAGCCATCGTTTACTATTCCATGCATCATGGAAACACTAAAAAAATTGTTGACGCGATCAGCAAAAAAGCGGATGTCACATTGATCGATGCAGCCAAATATTCAGAATATGATCTATGCTGTTTTGATCGGATCGGATTCGCGTCAGGAATTTATTTTCAAAAGTTTAGTGAAAAAGTTATTGATTTTTTAGAACAAAATCTTCCTGATTCAAAGGAAATATTTTATCTTTACACGTATGGAATAAAGCGGAAATCCTATCTGGACGCGATCGAGGAAGCGGCGAAGAAAAAACATGCGATCGTGATCGGCGCTTTTGGCTGCAGAGGCTTTGATACGTTTGGTCCTTTCAAATGGATCGGCGGGATCGCAAAAGGCAGACCGGACCAGAAAGATGTGGAAAATGCTGTCTGCTTTTTTGAGGAAATTACGAAATGAACGAAATAATTTATAAACGTAAATCTGTGCGCAGATTTAAAAAGCATATATTCAGCCAGGACGAGATCGAAAAAATACGATCCATAATCAGCAGCGCTCAGCCTCTCTGTCCGGAATCGCCCGGTACAGTGGAAATGCAAAGCAACAAAGCGGCTTATTGTTTGGTATTCTGCGGGAAAGATCTGGTGAATATAGGTTTTATCGGCCAGCAGATCAGTCTCGGGCTCGCGCAGATAGGTATAGGTTCCTGTTGGAAAATGGGAAAGCCAGCAGGAGAAATAAAGAGCGGCGATCCATTTGCGATTTCGATGCTTTTTGGCATACCGGACGAACCGCTATTCCGAAGCCGCAGCGAATTTAAACGAAAAAAGCTGTTAGAAATTTCAGAAGGAACGGATGAACGGCTGGAAGCAGCACGCCTGGCCCCAAGCGGATTAAATGAACAGGACTGGTATTTTATTGCCGATTGCGGCAATATTCATTGCTATCGGAAAAAGCCGAATATACTGCTCTCTCCCATTAAGAATAAACTAGGTCGTATAGATATGGGGATCGCTTTATGCCATATCGCGCAGGAAAGCACAAATTTTGATTTTCAGAATCTCATCGCTCATCCAAATAAAAAAGGATATATGTATATGGGGACGGTAGTTGATCGATAAATCGGGAACGGCCGGACAAAACCAAAAAGCGTGATCGGGCAGGGAAGCGGACAGCAAAAAAAGGCGGTGATCCTACCGCCTTTTAAAAATGCTATTCGTTCTGCATCCATACGTGAGGAACACCCTCGTCCCGATCTTCGATCCCGCAAGACCTGAAGCCGAAACGCTCGTACATCTTTTCTAAACGCTTCTGCGCATGGATCAGGATCTTCGTTCCGCCAAGTTTTGTGATCTCTTTTTGAGCCTCTGAAACAAGCTGTTTCGCAAAACCTTTTCCGCGCCCGCTTTTTAATACGGCCAGACGCCCAATCGCGTAATGATCCTCTTCTTTGAAGATCCGGCATGTTCCGACCGGCACTTTGTTTTCGAACAAGACAAGATGGACCGCCCGATCATCGCTCAGGTCGAACTCGTTTTTGAAGCCTTGTTCTTCCATGAACACTTTCGTGCGGATCATGACCGCTTCTTCAGGAAGCTGGTCATACACTTTTACTTCGGCCATATCCTACTGTTCTTTGATCGTGATCGTTTCGATGACCGGCTGCTCGTCCTTGCTGATAGAACCATTGTTGTCTGTCGGTTTCGCGTCATCTGCGATCTTGTCCACGACATCCATTCCCTTGATCACTTTGCCGAATGCGGCATAGTCTCCGTCAAGGAACGGATCATCCGCGTCGCAGATGAAGAACTGGCTGCTCGCGCTGTCCTTATCGCTCGAGCGAGCCATCGAGATCACGCCGCGCTCATGCGATAAACTGTTTTCGACCCCGTTGCTGGAAAACTCGCCCTTGACCGTTTTTTCCGAACCGCCTGTACCGTCTCCGTTCGGATCGCCGCCCTGGATCATGAACCCTTTCATGATCCGGTGGAAGGTCAGATTGTCATAAAAACCTTCATTGGCCAGTTCGATAAAGTTCTCGCACGTAAGCGGCGCTTCCTTTGGATTCAGTTCCACTTCGATCGTACCGTAATCTTTGACAACGATATCCGCGATATACGTTTTGGAAAGATCCAGACTGGAGGCTTCTGTCGTCTGTTTATGCGGCAGAAAGAAAAACACAGCCCCGATCACGACAACGGCGATGACCAGTCCCCAGATCCATACATTTTTATTTTTAGAATTCATACCATTTCTTCCTTTCCTTACCGATTATAGCACAACCTTGTCCGTTTCGAAGAAATTGCCGGCAAACTAAAAGCAGACGATAAACAGAAACCGTTTTCTTTTTTGCAAAATCCTTTATAATATTACATATGGAGGATTAATTATGACATTAAGAAAGGATTTTTTATGGGGTGGCGCAGTAGCCGCTCATCAGCTCGAAGGCGGCTGGCAGGAAGGCGGAAAAGGCCTTTCCGTAGCCGACGTCATGACAGCAGGAACCCGTGACGTACCTCGCAGGATCACGGACGGATTAGTGGAAGGCGAGAATTATCCGAACCATGAAGCCATCGATTTTTATCATCACTACAAAGGGGATGTGGAACTGTTTGGCGAGATGGGATTCAAGGCATTCCGTACTTCGATCGCATGGACACGCATCTTCCCGAACGGAGACGAAGACGAACCAAATGAGGAAGGTCTGAAATTTTATGACGATCTGTTCGACGAGTGCCATAAAAACGGCATCGAACCTGTCATCACGCTTTCCCATTTCGAAATTCCATGGGGAATTGTCAAAAAGTACAATGGATTTACTGACAAGCGCGTCATCGATCTGTTCGTAAAATTCGCAAAAACATGTTTTGAACGCTACAAAGGCAAAGTAAAATACTGGATGACATTTAACGAGATCAATAACCAGACCACATGGAACAGCGCCCATCACCTCATCCAGGATTCAGGCATCCTTGTCAAAGAAGGCGACAATATGGAACAACTCATGTATCAGGCAGCCATCAACGAACTGATTGCCAGCGCAAGAGCTGTCAAGATCGCTCATGAGATCGACCCGGACATGATGGTCGGATGCATGATCGCATTCTGCCCGATCTATCCGTATTCCTGCAAACCGGAAGATATCATGAAAGCCTATAACGCCATGAATACAAGATACTGGTTCGGCGATGTTCACTGCCTCGGAAAAGTTCCGACAATGATCGAAAAGCTCTGGGAACGGGACAATATTCATATCGATCTTTCCGAAGAGGAAAAGAAAGACCTTCTCGAAGGAACAGTCGATTACGTCGGCTTCTCGTACTACATGTCTTTCGCCACAAAAGATCAGAAAGAAGATATCACGTACGACTATCACGAATGGGAAGATCTCGTAAAGAACGATTTTGTCAAAGCGAGCGAGTGGGGATGGCAGATCGATCCGGTCGGACTGCGCTACGCGCTCAACTGGCAGTGGGACCGCTGGCATAAGCCGCTCATGATCGTGGAAAACGGATTCGGCGCCGTAGACGTTGTCGAAGAAGACGGAAGCATCAACGACGATTACCGCATCGATTACTTGAGAAGCCATATCCAGGCCATGAAAGAAGCGGTCGAATACGAAGGTGTCGACCTGTTAGGCTATACGATGTGGGCGCCGATCGATATCGTATCCGCATCGACCGGAGAAATGAAAAAACGCTATGGATTCATCTATGTCGACAAGGACAATGACGGAAACTGTACATTGAACCGCTCGAAAAAGAAATCGTTCGACTGGTACAAACACGTTATCGAAACAAACGGAGAAGAACTGTAAGAACAACGAGTCCGGGAAACCGGGCTCTTCCGTTTTCAAAAGGAGAAAGAAAATGACATCAGAAACAAAATTGAAAGAAATGGGCATCGAGCTGCCCGAAAGCCCCGCACCCAAAGGAAGCTATATTGCCGTCTGCCAGACCGGAAACCTGCTCTTTTTGAGTGGCCAGCTCCCGACAAGAAACAACGAGCTCATTTATAAAGGACACGTAGGAAGCGATGTCACCTTGGAACAGGCCCAGGAAGCCGCCAAAGTGTGCATGATCAATGCGATTGCCGCCCTCAAATCCTATCTTGGAAACCTCGATCAGGTAAAGAAGATCGTCAAGCTTCAGAGCTTTGTCAACAGCGCGCCAGGATTCGTATCCCAGCACGTCGTGACAAACGGAGCCAGCGATTTTCTTGCCGAAGTGTTTGGCGAAACAGGAAAGCATGCCAGAACAGCCGTAGCCGTTCCCGAACTTCCGTTAGGTTCTCCGATCGAGATCGAAATGATCGTGGAAATTGAATGACCAAGACACGAAACAGACGACCAGAAACAGAACGATCGTCTGTTTTTTTTTGTTGACCGCCCCCCTGGAGGACAGTTTATACTTTGTGCGGAGGTGATCGATATGCTCATCAGCGAAGCAGCCAGAAAAAGCCATACAACAAAAAAAGCGATCGAATACTATGTAGAACAGCAGCTGCTCGATCTGCAGACACAAAAAAACGGATACAGACAATTTACAGAAAAGGACATCGAAAAATTAAAGAAAATTTCCGTCCTGCGCCGGTTCGGCCTGTCGGTACAGGAAATAAAACACATACTCGACGATCCGAAGCAGGAAACCATACAGCGCATCATTGAAAAAAACAAGCTCGAACAAAAAGAAAAGGAAACAAAAAACGCTCTGTTCGAACAGCTCGCAAAGACACAGGACTGGGAATCTGCCGGCAGTCAGCTCGACATCCTGGAAAAAAGAAAGACCATCCAGGAGAAACTGATCGACACGTTTCCAGGATATTATGGAAAATATATTCAGCTTCATTTCGGAAAGTATCTCAATGAACCAATCCTTTGCGAAGAACAGCAGGAAGCGTTCGAAACGATCATCGCCTTTCTTGATCAAGCCGAATTCAAGCTGTCAGACGACCTTCGAACTGTTCTGGATGAAATGACCAGCCAGTTCGATGAACAATTTGTCAATAATACATTCGAAACCATGAACCAGATCATCCAGGATCCCAAACAGTACATGAAAGACAACAAAGAAATGATCGAACAGTACCTGCAGATCAAACGATCCGAACCATTCAAACGATCCAAAGCCAGCCAGCTCCAGCAGCAGCTCATGCAGTTCAACAAGGAAAGCGGCTACGATACCCTATTCATTCCCGCCATGAAAATTTTAAGCCCGGCCTACAAGGCGTATTATGATCAGCTCGAAAAAGCGAATGAAATATTTCTGAAGACGTTCCAGATAGAAAAATGAAGCAATTCCGAAGAAGGGTACCGCTTCATTTTTTGTTAAAATAACATAGATCGTCATCTCTATTTGTACACATTTTTTCGATGCCCGATACGGATAGCGACAATAAGAAATTCATGATCTTTGATATCGCAAATGATGCGGTATGTTCCGACACGATAGCGCCACATGCCCGCTTTATCTCCCACCAAAGCTTTGCCATATATTCTTGGATCATCACAATTCATAAGATATTTTTCGATCCAGGAATAAATGATCTTTTGATTCTTTTTATCTAGCTTTGATAACTCTTTAAATGCATGTTTCGTAAATTCAAATTTATACATTAACGAATTCCCAGCATTTTTCCTACGTCTTCAAACGAATATGTAACCGGCTCTTTTTCGAATGCTTTTTTTCCATCCTGATAGGCCTGCAGATCATAAAAGTCTTCAATTTTTTCAGTAATAAGATTTCTTACATAATCTGAAACGTTTAGACCTTCAAATTCCGCTATTTCTTTTAAATCTCTTTCAGTTTTTTCGCTTAAACGTATAGATAACATATGAATTCTCCTTTTCATTCATATTGTATTACATTTGTGTGACAGTGTAAAGGTTGGGAATATGATAAAAACTGTAATAAGTATTATATTTTTCACGATTTTTTCCTTTCAAAGATATCATATTTATATTACTGAAAACTTGTAAATATAAAAAGTGTGAAGATTTGTAATCTCACACTTGTATTTTATTCCAGATTTGAATAACCCATCAGAAACTGATCGATCTCCTTGGCACATTCCAGGCCCTCATGGATCGCCCATACGACCAGCGACTGGCCTCTGCGCGCATCGCCCGCCGCAAACACCTTGTCCTCCTCGCCGCAGCGGTAATGAAGAGGAAGCGTTTTGAATGTGTTGCGTCTTGTCGTCTCCAGGCCCGTCATCTCTTTGACATAATCCTCGATCCCGACAAAACCGGCCGCAATAAGCATCAGATCGCATTCCAGCACCTGATCGCTGCCCTCGACCTTTGCCGGCCCGTTCGGCGTCATGTCGACAAGACACGTATGCACAGCCTTGAGGACACCCTCTTCCAGATCGACCGACTCCACCGTCGTTTTGTAACGCCTCGGATCATGTCCTTCGACAAACATGACCTCCTGCTGACCGTAATCCGTCTTTTTGACCTTCGGCCATTCCGGCCACGGATTGTCCTCGCCACGCGTTTCAGGCGGCTCAGGCATCATTTCCAGCTGGACAACATCCGCGCAGCCAAGCCGCACGACCGTACCGCAGCAGTCATTGCCCGTATCGCCTCCGCCGACAACGATCACCTTTTTGCCGTGCAGGTCGGGAAGGGGAACGTCAAGCATGAGCCGTTTCGTGATTTCCGAAAGAAAATCGACCGCATAGTCCACCCCTTCGATGCCCGAATCGCCTTCAAATATAGAACGCGCCTTTTTCGACCCCGTGCATAACGCAACCGCGTCAAAGTGTTCCTTCAGCTCCTCGAAGGAAATATCTTCGCCCACATTCATGTTCGTATGGAACGAAACACCTTCCTCTTTCATGAGCCGGATCCGGCGCCGGATGATCTTTTTATCCAGCTTCATGTTCGGGATACCGTACATGAGCAGACCGCCCGGCATATCCTCGCGCTCGAATACGCATACTTCATGCCCCCGCCTGTTGAGCATATCCGCCAGCGCAAGACCGGAAGGACCCGAACCGACGACCGCCACCCGCTTGCCTGAGCACACCTTCGGGACCTGAGGCGTCATCAGACCAAGCTCGAACGCTTTTTCGATAATGAATTTTTCATTGTCATGCACACACACCGCTTCGCCGTCGAACCCGTTGATACACGCTTTTTCGCACAGCGCCGGACAGACACGCCCCGTGAATTCCGGAAACGGATTGGTCTTGCGCAGCCGGTTGAGCGCATACGCAATGTTTTCGTGATAGATCTCGTCGTTCCATTCCGGGATCAGATTGTGCAGCGGACAGCCCGTCACCATCCCTTTCAGCTCGATCGCCGACTGGCAGAACGGAACACCGCAGTTCATGCAACGGGCAGCCTGCTCTTTGCGGACCGCCTCGCTCTGAGATACATACAGCTCCTTAAAATCTTTGATCCGCTCTCCGATTGGACGATGGCTGTTTTCGCATCGTCCGTATTCAAGAAATCCAGTAGGTTTTCCCATGATGTATCCTCCTTATGCATGAGCAGCTTCAAACGCTCTGAGCTGCGCTTCCTCGTGATCGAAACCAAGATCCTCAAGACGCTTGATCTCTGTCTTGATCTTTTTATAATCTCTCGGGATGATCTTTTTGAAATGCACGAGCACCTCGTCAAAATGATCCAGAAGATATTTTCCTTTCGCCGAACCTGTCATTTTCACATGCTCTTCGAGCAGCCGGCCGATCGCTTCCACATCCTGTTTGTGTTCCACGTTTTCCATATCTACCAGCTCGTCGTTCAGCCTCTTGTACAGATCGTGCTCTTCATCATAAATGTAGGCAATACCGCCCGACATACCAGCCGCCACGTTTTTGCCCGTACGGCCAAGGATCAGCACCGTACCGCCCGTCATATATTCCAGCGCGTGGTCGCCGCATCCTTCCACGACCGCCTGCGCGCCCGAATTGCGCACACAGAAACGTTCTCCCGCTTTGCCGTTGATGAACGCTTTGCCGCTCGTTGCGCCGTACAGCGCCACATTGCCAATGATCACATTCTCGTCCGCTTTGAACGCCGCATCCTTCTCGACAGAAACCGCCAGCTTGCCGCCCGACAGACCTTTGCCGAAATAATCATTGGCATCGCCCTTCAGATCGAAAGTCACACCGGCAGGAATAAAAGCGCCAAAAGACTGGCCGCCCACACCATGCAGATGCAGGACAAACGTATCCTCCGCCAGAGAGTTTTTATATTTGCGCGTCACTTCCGCGCCAAACTGCGTACCAAAAGCACGATCCAGCGACGAAATCCCGAACCGCTCCTCATGTGGCCGCGCATTCTTTTTCATATACGGTCTGAAAGCCGGGATCACATCCGTTTTATCGATCGTCTGTTCCAGCTTGAAATCGAACGGGACTTTCTTCTGTTCCTGAAGCGGAGCGCTCTCGCCGATCATCCGGGCAAGACGTTCGAGATGGTAGCTTGACTCATCGCTCTTGCGGATCTTCAGGCACTCGCTGTGTCCGACCATTTCGTCCACCGTCCTGAAACCAAGCGAAGCCATGATCTCGCGCAGCTCCTGCGCCACAAATTCCATAAAGTGGATCACATATTCCGGTTTGCCTTTAAACCGCTTCCTTAATTCCACATTCTGCGTCGCGATCCCGAAAGGACACGTATCCAGATTGCACACCCGCATCATCCGGCAGCCCATCGTTACGAGCGGCGCCGTCGCAAAACCGAACTCCTCCGCGCCAAGAAGGGCAGCAGCCGCGACATCGCGGCCCGTCATGAGCTTGCCATCCGTTTCGACAAACACCTTGTCGCGAAGATTGTTTTCGAGAAGCGCGTGATGCGTTTCGATCACGCCAAGCTCCCACGGCAGGCCCGCGTGATGGATCGAGCTTTGCGGAGCAGCCCCCGTACCGCCATCCAGGCCCGAAATCAGGATGACCTGCGCACCCGCTTTGGCCACACCGCACGCGATCGTGCCAACGCCCGATTCGGAAACAAGCTTGACCGAGATCCGCGCATCGTCATTGGCACATTTGAGATCATAGATCAGCTGGGCAAGATCCTCGATCGAATAAATATCGTGATGCGGCGGCGGGGAAATCAAAGTGACACCCGGCGTGGAGCAGCGCGTTTTCGCAATCCACGGGTAGACCTTGTTGCCAGGCAAATGGCCGCCTTCGCCAGGCTTTGCCCCCTGCGCCATCTTGATCTGGATCTCCTGAGCCGAGACCAGATACTCGCTCGTGACCCCGAAACGTCCCGAAGCGACCTGCTTGATCGCACTGTTCCGGATCGTGCCCAGACGGCTTTCGATCTCGCCGCCTTCGCCCGAATTGGACTTGCCCCCGATCGTATTCATCGCAACAGCCATGCACTCATGCGCCTCCTGCGAAATCGAGCCATAGGACATCGCCCCGGTCTTGAAGCGTCTGACGATCGAAGCGACGCTTTCCACTTCATCCAGCGATACCGGCTCCCGGTCATAGCAGAATTCCATGCACGAACGCAATGTATGCGGATGATGCTCGGCATTCAGGCGCTCGCTGTACTGCCTGAACAGATCGTAATCGCCTTGCTGGCATGCTTTCTGAAGCAGGACGATCGTTTTCGGATCATACAGATGATCCTCCTTGTTCTCGCCGCTTCTCAGTTTGTGGAAACCGATCGAATCGAGCGACGTGTCCGTACCAAGACCTAACGGATCGAACGCCTTGTCATGGTGGTAGACAATATCGTTTTCGATATCGTTGAGCGTGATGCCCCCTACACGCGAAACTGTATTCGTGAAATAGTCGCTGATCACATCCTCATGGATGCCGATCGCTTCGAAGATCTGTGCCCCCTGATACGACTGCAGCGTGGAAATTCCCATCTTGGAAGCGATCTTGACAATCCCGTTCAGGACTGCGTTGTTGTAGGAAGCCACCGCATTCGACGGCTCCTTGTCCAGGATATCGAGATCGATCATTTCCTGGATGCATTCATGCGCCAGATACGGATATACCGCGCTTGCCCCGTAGCCAAGCAGGCATGCGAAATCGTGGACCCGTTTCGGCTCGCCGCTTTCGACAATGATCGAAACGGCCGTTTTTTTCTTCGTGCGGATCAGATGCTGTTCAAGAGCCGAAACAGCAAGCAGGCTCGGAATGGCCATATGGCTTTCGTCCACGCCCCGATCCGACAGGATAAAGATATTCGCCCCGTCGCGGTATGCCCGGTCCGCCTCGACAAACAGATGATCGATCGCATCCTTGAGCGGCATCCCCCGGTAAAACAAGGTCGAAAGAATATAAGGCTGAAACCCGTCCTTATGCAGATTTTTGATCTTGTCCATGTCCTGGCAGTCCAGGATCGGATGTTCGATCTCAAGAACACGGCAGTTTTTTCCCTCATCATGAAGAAGGTTGCCGTCCGATCCGATATATACGGTCGTATCTGTCACGATTTCTTCGCGAAGCGAATCGATCGGCGGGTTGGTGACCTGCGCGAACAGCTGTTTGAAGTACTGGAACAGGGAAGGGTGCAGCTTCGAGAACGGTGCTAAAGGAATATCCGTGCCCATGCTCGCGATCGGCTCCTTGTTCGTACGAGCCATCGGCAGGATCTGTTCTTTCATATCCTCATACGTATATCCGAAAAACTTGTACAGGGAATCCCGCTGCTTCTGCGTATGCATCCTCGATTTTTTGTCCGGCGCTTTCAGATCTTTGAGATGCAGAAGATTCTGATGGAGCCATTCGCCGTACGGATGCGCATCCGCGTATTTTTTCTTGAGATCCTCATCCTTGATCAGTCCTTTTCCTGCCGTATCGATCACGAGCATCTTTCCCGGCTCGAGCCGCGATTTTTCCGCGATCCGGCTGGCCGGCACATCAAGGACCCCGACTTCCGAGGAAAGGACAAGCATGTTGTCTTTCGTGATATAGTAGCGGGCCGGACGCAGACCGTTGCGGTCCAGCTGCGCGCCTACGATATCGCCATCCGAGAACACGATCGCTGCCGGGCCGTCCCATGGCTCCATCATCGTGGCATAGTAATGATAAAAATCATATTTATCCTGTTCCATATTCGTATGTTTGTACGGTTCGGGAATCGTGATCATGAGCGCCTTGACCAGATCCATGCCGTTCATCATGAAGTATTCCAGCGTATTGTCCAGCCGGGCAGAATCCGATCCGGTCACATCCATGACCGGCAGGATTTCCTGATAAAACTGATTCGTGAACGGGGAGTTCATGCTTTCCTCGCGCGCGAGCATCCGGTTCTCGTTGCCCTGGATCGTATTGATCTCGCCGTTATGGGCAATGAGACGGTTCGGATGGGCACGGCGCCATGACGGCGTCGTGTTCGTCGAGAAGCGCGAATGCACGATCGCGATCGAGCTCTGGCAGCGTTCGTCCTGCAGATCAAAGTAGAAACGGCGCAGCTGATCGACAAGGAACATTCCTTTGTACACGATGGTCCTGGAGGAAAGCGACGCCACATATGTATCCTTGGCGCACTTTTCAAACTCACGCCGGATCACATACAGCTTCTGGTCGAAAGGCAGCCCTTTTTCGACATCGGCCGGCTTGCGCACGAACCCCTGCATCAAATACGGCATGCATTCCCTGGCTGCTTCGCCAAGCAGGTCCGGATCGCAGGGAACCTCTCTCCAGCCGATAAATTCCATTCCCTTTTTTTCGCAGATCGTTTCGAACAGCTTCATGGCCTGGGAACGTTTCAGCGTGTCCTGCGGGAAGAAAAACATGCCCACCCCATATTCGCGCTCGTTTCCCAGATCGAAAGGCAGTGTCGAGAAAAAGGCATGCGGGATCTGAAGAAGGATGCCGACACCGTCGCCCACTTTGCCGCTGGCATCTTTTCCAGCCCTGTGTTCGAGCTTTTCGACGATCTGCAGCGCCTGATCTACGACCTTGTAGCTTTTTGTGCCATCGATCTGTACGACAGCTCCGATCCCGCAGGCATCGTGTTCATTCATTGTAAACTGCATCTTGTTCCTCCTTAAACTCCGCTTTCCCCGTAGTTGGACAAATAGCGTGCAGAAGGATCGCTGACATGGCATCCTTCCCATTCCTGGTTCGGCAGCCAGAAGTCTTTGACCATTTCGCTTTGTCCGGGGTAGTATTTTTCAAATAATTCTCTGTATAGCAGGCTTTCCTTTGTATACGGTCTGGCATGATCGTATTTTCCGGAAAGCATTTCAAACTGTTCATCCGTATAATAGCTTTCGGCATATTCCTTGATCGAATCGGCCATCGAGTGGCCGACCGCGTCCGAGAAAGCCGCTTTCTCGCGCATCAGGATCGAATAGGGAAGCAGATGATCCTTCACGAACGCGTGGCGCAGCAGATATTTCCCTTTGCCGTACGTGTTCAGCTTGTACTGCGGATCGATATGCATGACATAATCGACAAATTTCAGATCGCCGAACGGCACCCGCGCTTCCATGGAATGGGAGGCAATGCAGCGATCGGCACGCAGGACATCGTACATATAGATCTCGCGTATCCGCTTTTCCGCTTCCTTCTGGAAGGCCAGGGCGTCCGGGGCAAAATCCGTATATTTGTATCCGAACATCTCATCAGAGATCTCGCCGGTGAGCAGCACGCGTATATCGCTCGTTTGATGAATGGCCCGGCAGATCAGGTACATGCCGATGCTCGCCCGGATCGTCGTGATATCGTACGTTCCTAAGGCGGCGACCACTTCCTCGAGCGAATCGAGCACATCTTTTTCCGTAATAAGGATCTCATGGTGATGGCTGCCGATATATTCAGCAACCTCTCTGGCGTATTTGAGATCGATCGCATCCTCGCTCATCCCGATCGCGAACGTTTCGATCGGCACGATCGAGCGGCTTTGCGCGATCGCGCACACAAGCGATGAATCCAGGCCGCCCGAAAGCAGATAGCCGATCTTTGCGTCCGAATCAAGACGCTTGCCGACCCCTTCGATGAGCAGATCGTGAATGTTGGTGCAGATCGTTTCGAGCGTGTCGCTGCTGTAGGAGCGCACGTCGCTCATATCCCGGTAGCATACGAACTGTCCGTTGTGATAGTAATAGCCGGGAGGAAAAGGAATGACCTTTTCAGCGATACCGATCAGGTTCCTGGCCTCGGAAGCGAAGTAAATATAGCCTTCCTTGTCGTACCCGTAAAACATCGGGCGGATCCCGATCGGATCCCTGGCCGCGATCAGGCTGTCTGTTCGGGCATCGTAGAGGATGCAGGCAAATTCGGCATCCAGCATGGCGAACATATCGGTACCGTACTGTTCATATAACGGAAGCAGGATCTCGCAGTCCGAGTCCGAGCGGAACGTATATCCCTTTTCGGTCAGTTCCTCTTTGAGGGGACGGAACCCGTATATTTCCCCGTTGCATACGACCATGGATCCATGATGGCGAAACGGCTGCATGCCTTCCTCGTTTAATCCCATGATGGCTAAGCGCTGAAATCCGAGCCATCCGCCGCCGCACGGTTCGATCCGCATCGAGTCGGGCCCGCGCATCGTCGTTTTTGCCAGAGCGGCTGCAATTCTTCGTTCACCAAATGATCGGTTGCTGGTTCCAAAAATCGTACACATACTATCTCCTCCTGAAAATTACACCGACAGCTTCCTGTCGGTGAATTGAATTATTTTAAATGATTCCGAATAAGAGCTTTCCGTAAGTCGGGAACGGCCAGTCATTCGTATCGGTAAGCATCTCGAGCGTGTCGCAAGGGGCTCTCAGAGCATCCATGGCCGGAATGATGACATCCCGGACAAAGGCGCCTGCCAGTTCGAAGTCGTCGATCGCGTGCAGCTCTTCGATCTTTGTTTCAAGATCCTTCAAAGCCAGGAACGCTTCGTCCGCAAAGGCTGCGATCGTTTCGAGCGTCTGTGTTTCATAGGCTGCCGGCATCGAAGCGGAAAGCGATTTTTTCAGCGCAGCTGTCTCGGCCAGCTTTTTCTCGAACTTCGCGACTGCTGGCAGGATCTGCTTGCTCGTCATGTCGGTCATCGTCAGCGCTTCGATATTGAGGATCTTTGTATATTCCTCCATCATGATCTCGTAGCGCGAAACGATCTCGTCTTTCATCAGGACGCCCTGGCGTTCGAACAGTTCGATATTCTGCGGAAGGATGCTGTAAGGCAGCGCATCGACTGTTGTTTTCAAATTGAGCAGGCCGCGGCGCTTCGCCTCTTCCACCCATGAATCGTCGTATCCGTTGCCGTTGAAAATGATCCGCTTGTGGTCTTTGAGCGTCTGCTGGATCAGATCGTGGAGCGCAAGCTGGAAGTTGTCGGCATTTTCCAGAACATCGGCAAATTCATCGAGAACGTCTGCGATGACCGTGTTGATCATGATGTTCGGCTGTGCGACAGAAAGCGCGCTGCCAGGCATGCGGAATTCGAATTTGTTTCCGGTGAAAGCGAACGGGGAAGTCCGGTTGCGGTCCGTGGCGTCTTTCGTGAATTTCGGCAGGACATCGGCACCGATCTCCATGCGTTCCTTGCCCTGGCCGGCATATGGCGTGTCGTTTTCGATCGCTTCGAGGATCTGTGTCAGCTCGTCGCCAAGGAAGATCGAAATGATGGCCGGAGGTGCCTCGTTTGCGCCTAAACGGTGATCGTTGCCCGCTGTGGCGACGGCAAGCCGGAGCAGATCCTGGTGTTCATCCACGGCTTTGATGATCGCCGTAAGGAACAGGAGGAACTGGGCGTTCTCATACGGGGTATCGCCTGGTTCGAGCAGGTTCATTCCCGTATCGGTCGAGATGGACCAGTTGTTGTGCTTTCCGGAACCGTTGATCCCTTCGAACGGCTTTTCATGAAGCAGCGCGACAAGGTCGTGCTTTTTGGCTGTGCGCTGGATGATTTCCATGGTCAGCTGGTTGTGATCGACGGCAATATTGGTGGTAGAGAACACAGGCGCCAGTTCATGCTGGGCAGGGGCAACCTCGTTGTGTTCTGTTTTCGCGCTGATGCCAAGCTTCCACAGTTCTTCGTTGAGATCGTTCATGAAATCCTGTACGCGGGATTTGATCGTTCCGAAATAATGGTCTTCCATTTCCTGGCTCTTTGGTGCAGGAGCGCCGAACAATGTGCGTCCGGTATAGATCAGGTCCTTGCGCTGCTCGTAATATTTTTTGTCGATCAGGAAGTATTCCTGTTCCGGGCCGAGGGTCGTCTTCACGGATTGAACGTCCTCGTTGCCGAACAGCCGCAGGATCCGCAGTGCCTGTTTGTTGATCGCGGCCATCGAGCGGAGCAGCGGTGTCTTCTTGTCCAGAGCGAATCCGGTATAGGAACAAAACGCGGTCGGGATACAAAGCACCTTTCCTTTGATAAAAGCGTAGCTTGTCGGATCCCATGCGGTATAGCCCCGGGCCTCGAATGTGGCGCGCAGACCGCCGTTCGGGAAGCTGGAAGCGTCCGGTTCGCCTTTGATGAGTTCTTTTCCGGAAAATTCCATGATCACCGTTCCGTCATCCTGCGGATTGATGAAGCTGTCATGCTTTTCGGCCGTGACGCCGGTCATTGGCTGGAACCAGTGCGTAAAGTGCGTGGCTCCTTTTTCGATCGCCCAGACTTTCATCGCGTGGGCTACAGCGTTGGCTATTTTAATATTGAGCGGCTTGCCGTCCTGAATCGTTTTTTCGAGTTCCCTGAACGTTTCTTTCGGAAGGCGTTCACGCATCGTCTGTTCGTTGAATACGTTTGTTCCGTACATTTCTGTTACCTGATCCATATTGATTCTCCTTCTTGAATAAAAAACGGCAAAAGCGGTCGTTAAAGAGCCTGATCCTTGCGGATCTCTCTTTTTACGACGCCTTTGCCGTTTGATGTCTTTATTATAGCGGGATGAAAACGTTTGTCAACAACTTTGAAAAATTTTCTGAAAATATTTTAATTTACATTTCGTTACATTATAATGTGAAGGAATGGAGAATAATATATGAGTAGCATAGAAGATTTACTGACATTTATAGAAGAGGAGGATGTCCGTTTTATCCGGCTGGCGTTTTTTGATGTTTTCGGCATCCAGAGAAATATCTCGATCCTGCCTGACCATCTGCCTAAAGTGCTCAAACATGGGATCGAGATCGATGCCAATGCGCTTCCCGGTCTGACGTCGACCGAAAACCGCGCCCTGTATCTGAGACCGGATATTTCTTCGGCCAAGATCCTGCCGTGGCGTTCAGTGGATGGCAGCGTCATCTGCATGATCTGCGATCTGTTCGATCAGGATCAGGCGGTGCATCCTCTCGACTGCCGGCGCATGCTCAAGGACGCGATGAAAGCGTCGGCCGATCAGGATGTGTATTTTGATCTCTCGACCCAGTTTGAGTTTTATCTGTTCCTGCTTGACGAAACCGGCCGATGCACGACCAGACCGCTCGATCAGGCCGGTTATATGGATGTGGCGCCGGAGGATAAAGGAGAAAACATCCGGCGCGAGCTGTGCATGACCCTGGGACAGATGGGGCTGCAGCCGCAGGCGTCGTATCATCAGTGCGGACCGGGCCAGATGGAGATCGATTTTCATTCCTCCCTGCCGCTGCAGGCGGCGGACGAAGCGTCCATGTTCAAATGGGTCGTGCGGACGGTTTCCGAAAGCAATGGTCTGTACGCGGATTTCGGTCCTAAGCCGATCGAGGGGATGCCTGGCAACGGCATGCATATCGTGATGAAGTTCTCGTCCTCGATGGAGCAGGAGACGATCGATCATTTTCTGGCCGGCATCCTGGCACATATCAGCGAGCTGACGCTCTTTTTCAATCCGGGCGAATCGTCGTACGAGCGGCTCGGAAAACAGAAAGCGCCCGACCATGTCGGATGGTCGACCGATCATCTGCATGAGCTGATCCATATCGACCGCAGGAACAGGCGGGTCGCCGAGCTTCGGTCGCCCGATCCGATGTGCAATCCGTATCTGAGCTTTTCGCTGCTCATCTACGCCGGGCTTGACGGGGTCGAAAAGAAGCTGCCGCTCGAGGCGCCGCTCAACAATTCATGCGACGTGGGCACGATCAAAAGGCTGCCTCAATGCAAGCAGGAGGCGTTTGGCCTTGCCTATGAAAGCGAATGGGTGCGCCGCTTCGTTCCGGAAAGGATGATTACCTTATACCGGTAAGTGAACGATCTATGAAGGAGAGGAAAAAGGTTTTAATTGTTTCCGATAAAAAAGAGGATCCTTTGTTCCGGGAGCTGTTCCCGAATACATTCTACTTGCCGTATGTGTGCGTGCAGAGTATGGTAGACATAAAGCAGCGGCTCCTGAAAGAGAAATTTGATCTCATCTGGGTCCAGAAAACGCTGCCGCCGCTGGAAATACGGGATATTTCCTCGTCGTATGATATTTATACGATCCTGCTTGTCCGGGCTGCGGTATATGATCAGGTCGCGTATCAGATGCGCGATTCCAAAGTGCTCGTCTTTGTCGTTCCGTGTCCGAAAGCGACCATGCTCCAGGTCATCGCGCTGACCGAACAGTTCATGAATCAGACGGCGCTTCTGGAAGCGAAGATCGCGAAGGCGCAGAAGCGGCTGAACGATCTGAAGACGGTGGACCGATGCAAGATGGAGCTTATGGATCATTTTCACTGGAACGAGCAGAAGGCGCACCGCTATGTCGAAAAAAGCGCGATGGACAACGGCATGACCAAGGTCCAGGTGGCGGGAAGGCTTCTGGCCAAGCTGCAGCTAAGGAAAGAACAGAATATATGAAACACGAAAAAACGAATGCGATGCGATTGCTTGAGGCGAAAGGGATCCCGTATACCGAACATATGTATGAGCACGCGAAAAACGATCCGGTCGACGGGGTGCATGTGGCGCATATGCTTGGCGAACCGGTCGAGCGGGTCTACAAGACGCTTGTCGCCCAGGCGAACACGAAAGAGTATCTGGTCTTCATGATCCCGGTCGATCAGGAACTGGATTTTAAAAAATGTGCCAGAGCGGCTGGCGTGAAGAACACGGAAATGATCCATTTGAAGGATCTGACGAAGATTACCGGATACATCCGGGGAGGATGTTCTCCACTTGGCATGAAAAAGCAGTTCCGCACCTTCGCGCAGGAGGATGCCATCCTGTATGATACGATCTTCTTTTCGGGAGGAAAGATCGGTCTGCAGATCGAGGCGGATCCCAATGAGGTAGCGAAGGTCATCCCGCTTGAGTTTGCGGATCTTGTGCGTTCTGCCTGAATCTGTATGAAACCGCATGATCAAGGATCCTGCGGTTTTTTAGTGGCGTGATAGGTCGAAAAAATGGAAAACATGGAACGATGATTCGTTTTCGGTGACGCTTCCTGGTCTGAAAAAGGGAGAATCCTATGCGATCGCTTATGAGATGGTCCTGCAAAAGACAGATAATAATGAAAACAATACCCTGAAAAACTATGTCGAGATACAGACAGGATCCAGCACAGCAGGCACGTGGGGCCCGGATCTGACGTATACCTATTCGATGCTGAAAAAAGGGGCACGAAAAACGCGGACGGGACGATCACGTGGACCATCGTGGTGAACGAGGCGAAAGAAGATCTGAACGGCTGGACGCTGAAGGATGTGTTCAATGAAACGGATCTGCGGCTCGAAGCCGACATCGCGCCACCTGTCGATGGAAAAGATACGATCGAGCTTCCTTATCGATTTGAACAGGAAGATCATACGACATATACGATCACTTGTACGACAAAGGAAGAGGTGCTTCTGGGCTGGCAGCAGGCTGTCAATAAGGCGGTGCTCGAAAAGGGGGACGAAAGCATCGAGCAGGAAACGGGCGTTTATATTCCGGAATGCGAGCAGTACGATCCCTTGATCAAAGAAGGGATCGGGATCCTGGCTTCGGGAAATGATCCGATGCAGGCCCGATGGAATGTGCTGATCGATCTTTCGTACACTTCGCTTCAGCCGGGCTGGACGTATGAGGATACGTTGAGCGGCGAGGATCCGTATTTTTCGCCGGAGCAGAAAGAACAGCTGGAGAAAGCGGTCATGGATGCGTTCGGCCTGAAGGAGAGCGAGATCAATAAAAATGAGAACGGCTTCACTTCCGGCGTGATCGATCTTGTATGGAAAAAAGAATCATGGGAACCAAAGACGAAAGGTTTTGTGATCACGGGCCACACGGTTATAGAACAGGGAAAGAACATTGCTTTTTCCTACGAGTCGGGTTCGGGCGCGGACACCGCGTCCAGCCCGACAACAGAAAGAAACCGTTCGTGATCCCATGGCCACGTATCTTTTTGTGCCTTGGAATGCTTGTCATGCTCCTTTATCTTTTAATAACAAAATGGAAGGGAAGGAAGAAACGTGAAGAAGTTTGAGCTGATTTTTTTAACCTTGTTTTTCATGGACATCTTCCTTCTTCCTGTCCATGGCGCGCAGGAAGAAGGAAGTCTGACGATCCATCTTGACGATCCCGGCGCCAGGCCGCACTTTATATTTATGACAGCCAGTCCTGCACGGTAGAAGACGCGAACCAGAATGCCTGCCAGCCCGTTATTGAGTGGACAGCCGATGCATCCGGAAAGATCATTTTCGACCATCTTGCGCCCGCTTCCTATATCGTGAAGCAGACAGCGCATTCTTCCGGACAGAACGCGTTTGAAAGCCATGTCGTCATCATTCCCGGCCAGGAACCGTATGATGTGGCAGAGTATCCCAAAACAGAAAAGATCGTTCAGCCTCCGGATATTCCGTCAGCCGTCACACCAGAAGGCGACCAGCTTCCATACACCGGAACGAGCCAGTGGATCGCCCAGATCCTGGCCGCTTTCGGGATCGGCTGCATCCTGAGCGGAACGTGGATCCGAAAACACGATGAAAAACACTAGAAAAGGCACATGGCTAATTTATACCGGCATCCTGCTGATCGCGGCCGCGCTGATCGTGCAGATCGTCAGCCATCAAAACGATGCGATCAAAACCGCATGGGCAAGACAGACCGTATCCGTCATGGAATCATCCAACAAGGGCCAGCTTTCGGACACGCCCTATATGGGAGTCCTGCGGATCCCTGCGCTCGATCTGCAGCTGCCCGTATTTTCCACGTACAGCCAGCGGGCCATGGAGCAGGCACCCTGTCTGTATATGAATGATTCAGGCCATATGATCCTGTGCGCCCACAACGCCGACTGCCATTTCGGCCGTATCGACACCAGCCGCTTTCGTTACGAATATCGTGTCGTGCAGCCCGATGAAGTGGAACGCATGACCGACACATCCTACGCACTGACCCTTTTTACGTGTACGCCCTATGGACAGGCGCGCATCACGGTCCGCGCCTGCATGTGCCAAAGCAGCGAAAGGATCTAAATACATGACGAATGGTCATTTTTATGAGAAAATAGGAATATGAGTAAATCGTGCTGGTTTTTTGTTTATGCGTTCATGTTCAGCTTTCTGGCGCTCATGATGGGGGTCGCGCTCGACAGCGACGAGACCGCGCCCGCCGATATCGGGTGCACAAAATAATTTGTCGAATTTGACGGTCTTACCTATGACCAGATCCAGTATAAGGACATCGTGTCTTTAACGATGCTGAAAAACTACGATCTGATCCGGCAAGGAAAGCAGGAAGGTCTCGAATTCGATGAATACTACAACGGCCCTGCCAATTATAAAGACATCGGCAAATGTCATGCGTATATTTATCTTACCCATCCGGATTATGTCCTTTTGACAACCGGTCAGCAGAAAATCGTTTTCAATCTGCCGTCTTTGGAACAGACCGAACAGCTGTACTCGACGATCCGGCACGAAATGGAAAAGAGGAACTGAAATGTGGTTTGAATCCAGTGTTTTTTATCAAATTTATCCCCTGGGCGCCTGCGGTGCGCCCTTTGAAAATGATCATCAGCCTGCTCACCGGCTGGAACGGCTTTCTTCGTGGATCCCGGCCTTGAACGAGCTGGGGATCGACTGTATCCTGCTCAATCCGGTCTTCGAATCGATCTCCCACGGATACGATACGACCGACTACCGTCAGGTCGATACAAGACTTGGCGACAATGACGACCTCGCGCGCTTTGTCAGCCATTGTCATCAAGCCGGCATCCGCGTCATTCTCGATGGCGTGTTCAATCATGTGGGACGTGAATTCGCACCCTTTCTCGACGTGCTGAAAAACAGGGAAGCCTCGCCTTACAAAGACTGGTTCATGATCGATTTTTACGCAGACAACAATTACGGCGACCATCTGTCCTATCAGAACTGGGAAGGCAACAACAATCTGGTCAAGCTCAACCTGAACAATCCCGACGTCGTCCACTATCTTCTCGAAACCGTCAAATACTGGATCGATACGTTCGATATCGACGGATTGCGTCTTGATGTAGCGTATTGTCTGGCACCGGATTTTCTGCGCGCCCTGCACACCTACGCAAAACAGCTTTGCCCGGATTTCTTTCTGATGGGCGAAACGCTCCATGGCGACTACAATCAGTGGATGAACGAACAAATGCTCGATTCATGCACGAACTACGAATGCTACAAAGGACTGTATTCAAGCTTCAATACCCGCAATTTTTTCGAGATCCTGTATTCGTTCAACCGGCAGTTCGGCAATGAACAGTGGTGCCTGTACCGTGGCAAGCATCTGTTCAATTTTGTCGACAATCACGATGTTGAGCGGATCGCCTCCATATTAAATGTAAAAACCAATCTGCCCCTCATCTATACGATGCTCATGACCATGCCAGGGATACCCTGCATATATTACGGCAGCGAATGGGGAATGGAAGGAAAGAAAAACGCAGACGATACGGCCTTGCGTCCTGAAGTGAAAGAGCTGCAGCGCAATGAGCTGACCGATACGATCAGGAAACTGATCGATATCCACCATCAGCAAAGCGCGCTGATCGACGGCTCCTATGCCCAGGTCGCGCTCACCAATACCGCATGTATCTATGCGCGCGAAAACGAAAAGGAAGTCATCTGGACATGTATCAATCTCGATGAGCAGCCCGCCGTCCTTGGCGTGAATTATGCAGGCACGATGACCGATCTTCTTCATGAAAACGAGGATGTGCTCATCAGCAGTCAGGTCACGATCGATGCCCGGAGCGCACGCATCCTGAAGCGCGAAAAATAAGTTGCACAATTTAAGGGCAGATTTGTCTGTCCTTTTTAATTTGTTTAAACAAAACGGAAAAGCCAATAAATATAATCGAAATAATGTAGAAAATCAACAAATATGCTTGCATAATTGATTTCTATCCTGTAGATTCCTGACTTGTGAATTCAGAAGTCCGAATTCAGACTGAATAAAACAGGAGGAAATCTAACTATGAAGAATGGATCAAAATTAGGTTTTGCCGCTGCACTTGCACTCAGTTTCACCAGTTTTGTCCCGGCGATGGCCGCCGAACAGAACGTGAACAATACGACCGTTCATTCACCCATGTCGTATTATCAGGCAGCATATAAAGATGAAAATTCATTAACAGAAATTGTAGAAAAAGCATTCAATAAAGATCTGGAAGGATTCACTTTCAGGAAAAAAGGCAGCACGCTGCAGTATGTGAGCGAAGATACCATTATCGAGATCAAAGGACTCGATCTGGAAAAAGAAGGATATCAGGCCGTGAAGATGGCAATGAAAGGGGAAAGCGACAAAGCCGCATCCGGCACGCTGACAGCCAGCAATTTGCTTTCATCCGCAAAAGATATCATTTCTGTCAGGAACGCAGTCATCGAGGTGCGCGATGAACAGGCGCCAGTGATCGAAGCGCAGGACACAGTCACGACCTATGAGAATTCTCCGGTCGATCTGGAAAGTCTGATCAGCGCATCCGACAATACCGGCAAAGTAGATCTTGCGATCGATCAGGCTGTGGATTTTTCCAAGGCCGGAGAGTATACGGTTTCGATCAGCGCAAAAGACCAGGCAGGCAATACGTCCGAAAAAACGATGAACGTCATTGTCGAAAAAGATGATTTTTATGACCGGATCGCGCAGGCAGCCATCGCTCAGGTCGGCACATACCAGGACTGCACGATGCTCGTGACCAATGCGCTCAAAGCCGTAGGGATCGACTTTCACGGCTGGCCTGCCGAATATGCCCAGCTCGGTTCCTTTACGAATGATCCGGTGCCCGGAGACATCATCATCTACAGTGGACATGTTGCCCTTTATATCGGCAACGGACAGGCAGTCCATGGAGGCTGGCTTGGAAACCAGACAGTTATTTCGACGGTCGAATGCTCCAATGCGCTCGTAGGCTACGTACACGTCGCCCGCTAATACGAAAGAAGCCCGTTCGGGCTTTTTTTTGTGTGCTATAATAGTCAAAAACGAGGAGAGAGTGTATGAACGAAAATGTATTCAGAAGAAACGAACGGCTCGCCGCTACAGTGATCAAGAACCTGGAGAATCGCAATATGACCGGCTATTATGCAGCGAACAAAGAAGAAGCTGTGAAAACGGCCCTGGAGCTCATCCCGGAAGGCACGACGGTCACGATGGGCGGAGGAACGAGCATCGAAGAGATCGGATTGAAAGAGGTGCTGAAAAAAGGAAAGTATGATTTCATCGACCGCGATGCGTATGACGACAAACGGGCGGCTGCTCTGAAAGCGTACGATGCCGATGTATTCCTTGCCGGCGCGAATGCGCTAAGCCAGAATGGCGTCCTCGTCAATATAGACGGCAATTCCAACCGGGTGTCGGCCATAGCGTTCGGTCCGAGAAAAGTGATCTTTATCGTAGGAATGAACAAGGTTTGCGCCGATGTGAACGCGGCTTTGAAACGGGCGCGCAATACCGCCGCTCCGATGAATGCCCAGCGCTTCGATATCGACACGCCATGCCGTAAGACGGGCGCCTGTTTCGACTGCCTGTGCCCCGATACGATCTGCTGCCAGTTTCTGATCACGCGCTATTCAAAACATCGGGGACGCATTCACGTCATTCTCGTGAACGAAGACCTCGGGTTTTAAGGCACCAAAATAAAAAAGAGGCTTTCCGCCTCTTTTTTTCTATGCTTAAGTGATGAACAATACGCTGGGGAACCTATTAGTCATCGGTTTCCGTGCCAACCGCATTTTTAACTGCGTCGAGCATCGGACGTACGTCGATACCTACATAATCAACGAGATCAGCATTTGTAGGATGTCCGTTTTCATCGACAGTGATGGAATCCACACCATTTTCCTTGATGTAGTTTTCCAGATAGTCCACTTGATCCAGCCATTCGGTATCGATACTTGACTGCGCGTCTTTATCAGGCCCGTACAACTGATCGAGTTCTGTCACTGCGTTTCCGTCCTGGTCCACAAATTCGATCATAACGTCCGAAAGGTTTTCTCCATCTTTTACGATCGTGGCGTTGACATTTGCTCCGCCATCATACGATGAAGTTCCTTTCAATGTTTCTGCAGTTTTGTCTGTTGTGGTGTCGTCTTTTTCCGGCTCTTTCGCAGTGTCGTTTGCACATCCGGCTAATAAAACCAGGGAAAGGGCGGCGAGTGATAATTTTTTGTACATGTTCTTGGCCTCCTATAACTCTATTCTATCGTTTTCATTTTCTGTTTCAAACGGGATGCTCAAAAAGAAAACCAGCCTGAAATACAAAAAAACAGAAGGAATTCTCCTTCTGCTCATGAACGTACTTCAATTATTTCTGCGCGTTGTTGTCGTTTGCTTCGTTGACAGCTTCCATGATATCCTTCAGGTTGATCGTGCATCCGGATTTCAGGTCTTCGTCTTCAGCGTATCCGTCGCTGTCAAGTTTTACAGCATCGATACCGTTGTTGATGATGAACTGTTCGAGATATTTGACCTGCTCGTACCATTCTTTGCCGATACCGGAATCGGATTTCATACCGTAATCGTCGCCTGCTTCTTTTTTGGATTTTCCGTCTTTGTCCACTACATCGATCGAGATCGAAGTGACTTTTCCATTTTCCTCTTCAATAGTTGCTTTTGTGACATTTCCGTCCGCATCCGTTACTTCTGCATCAGACTGTGCTCCGCCGGCTTCGTCAACCGTTGTCGTGGCATTCTCGTCTTTTGTTTCTTCTTTTGTTGAGCTAGCTGAGCATCCTGCAAGAAGAACAAGCGCAAGTGCACCTAACATAAATTTCTTGTTCATGAAAATTCCTCCTCTGTTACAACTTTCATTCTAAGTTGTGTTTTCTATTTTATCAAATTAGAAGCATTAAGTCATTACTTTAGAATGCATTAAATAAAAAAATATGGCTCTCCGATCGCAGCTTGAAAAAAAACCAGGCGAATTCTGTTGCCTGGTTTCGGTCATCAAAAACTTTTGAATAAAATATCGTTGTAGTCCGGCAGCGGCCATTCGCTCTTGGAAACCTTGCTTTCGATCGTATCGGTCAAAGCGCGGATCGCGTTCATGAGCGGAAGAAGTTCATCGGCCGCATAGCGGGCCGCCGTTTTATCGTCAGCCGGGTTGTGTTCGAGCAGCTCCTCGAGCTTTTCGACATGCTGCGACACGATCTCGAGCGGGGAATTGATCTGCTTCAGGATCTTTTCCTCCATCGGCGCCACGATACCGCTCGACTTCTTCGTCTGAATGATCTGCGCCAGCTTCGCCTCATAGGCAAAGACTGCCGGCAGGATCTCCTTCTGCAGCATATAGATCATCGTCTTCGCCTCGATCACGATGACCTGATAATACGTTTTGAGCAGGATGTTTTCGCGCGCATGCAGCTCATGCGGCTGGTATACATTGTGCTTGGAGAACAGAGCCAGGTTTTTCGGATCCGTGTAGTGAACGAGCGCATCCGCCGACGTCTTGAGATCGAGAAGGCCCCGCCGCTTCGCCTCCTCTTTCCATTCCTCGCTGTATCCATTGCCCGAGAAGATGATCCGGTTGTGTTCTTTAAGCGTCCGCTTGATGATACCGATCAGCGCCTCGTTGACCATTTCTTTCGGATAGCATTCCAGCTCGCTGGCAAACTGGTCCAGTTCCTCGGCCACGATCGTATTCAGGATCGTATTCGGACACGAAATATTCAGATTGGAGCCGAGCATGCGGAACTCGAATTTGTTGCCGGTAAACGCGAACGGGGAAGTCCGGTTGCGGTCTGTCGAGTCTCTGGCGATCTGCGGCAGGGCGCTGACACCAAGCTCGAGCCGGCGGTCGCTGTGATCGACATATTCCCTCTCTTCCGAAATGGCCTGGAGTATACTGGTCAGCTCTTCGCCAAGATAGATCGATATGATGGCCGGAGGCGCCTCGTCCGCGCCAAGACGGTGATCGTTTCCGGCACTGGCGACCGACAGGCGGAGCAGATCCTGATACTCGTCCACCCCTTTGATGATCGCAGCCAGGATCGTCAGGAAACGGATGTTGTCCTGCGGGGAATCGCCTGGCTCGAGCAGGTTCTCGCCATCATCCGTAGAGATCGACCAGTTGTCGTGCTTTCCGGAACCATTGATCCCTTCAAACGGCTTTTCGTGCAGGAGGCAGACGAGTCCGTGATGGCTGGCACAGCGCTGCAGCACTTCCATGGTCAGCTGGTTCTGATCGTTGGCAATATTGACCGATGTGAACACCGGTGCCAGCTCGAACTGGCACGGCGCCACTTCCTTGTGTTCCGTTTTGGCAAATACGCCAAGCTTCCAGAGCTCCTCGTCCACTTCTTCCATATACGCTTTGACACGCTCGTCGATATTTCCGAAATAGTGATCATCGAGTTCCTGGCCTTTGACAGGCGAGTCGCCAAACAGCGTACGGCCGGTAACGATCAGATCCAGACGCTGTTTGTACATTTTTTCATCGATCAGGAAATACTCCTGTTCCGGTCCGACAGTGACCGTGATCTTTTTCGTATCGTATCCCATCAGATGGAGCAGACGCACGGCCGAAGCGTTCAGGGCGTCGATCGACCGCAGCAGCGGCGTCTTCTTGTCGAGGGCGCTGCCGTCATACGAACAGAACAATGTCGGAATATACAAGGTCCTGTCCTTGACAAACGCATAGCTGGTCGGGTCCCAGGCCGTATAACCTCGCGCTTCAAAGGTCGCCCGCAGGCCACCGCTCGGAAAGCTGGAAGCGTCCGGTTCGCCTTTGATCAGTTCCTTGCCGCGAAAATCCGAGATCACCGTATCCGGACCGGACGGGTTGATAAATGCGTCATGTTTTTCGGCAGTAATACCTGTCATTGGCTGGAACCAGTGGGTATAGTGGGTCGCCCCCTTATCCATAGCCCAGTCCTTCATGGCATTCGCAACGACATCGGCAATGTCCGAAGGAAGCTCATCGCCGTCTTCCATGACCTTGACCATTGTTTTATAAACGGAATGAGGAAGATACTTTTCCATTTCGTGCTTGCTGAAAATATTACATCCGAAATAGTTGTCAACGATTTTCATTCTCTTTCTCCTTTTTCAATCATTTCTTTTTCATTGTAACATAAATCATGCCATATGAAATCGCAGACTTTGGCCAGGAAAAGAAAAGATGGACAGTGTTTTGTCCATCTGCATCGTCATGCTTCTTCTGTTTTTTCTTTTTTATAGGCGATCGCGCTTTCGATCAGTCCGAGAAACAGCGGATGAGGCCGGTTCGGACGGGATTTGAATTCCGGATGATACTGGACGCCGACGTAATACGGATGGTCGGCAAACTCGATCGCTTCGACAAGCTGTTTGTCCGGGCTCGTTCCGGTAATGAGCATTCCGTTGTGCTCGAATTCGGCCCGGTAGAAGTTGTTGAATTCATAGCGGTGGCGATGACGTTCCTCGATCAGATCCTTCTTATAATATTTGTTCAGCAAGGAATTCGGACGGATCGCGCAAGGGTAGGCGCCAAGGCGCATCGTTCCGCCTTTGCGGATCGAGTCATTCTGATCCTCCATAAAATCGATGATCGTATGCTGGCTGTTCGGATCGAATTCATAGCTGTTGGCATCGTCATAGCCGAGCACGCCGCGTGCAAACGCGATGGCCGCGATCTGCATGCCAAGACAGATCCCAAGATACGGGATCCTGTGCGTTCTGGCGTAATTGGCGACCTCGATCATTCCTTCGATCCCGCGTCCGCCAAAGCCGCCCGGGACGATGATGCCATCCACATCCCTGAACAGCTCGTCAAGCTTCGACGGGTCCAGCGTTTCCGAATCGATCCAGTCGATATCCACTTTTGCATGGTTCTCGAAACCGGCATGGGTCACGGCTTCGGAAACGGACAGATACGCGTCATGCAGCTGCACGTATTTACCGACCAGCGCGATGCGCACATGATCTTTGGCGGTCCTGATATTGTCGACCATCCGGCGCCATTCGTCCAGATCCGGCTTTCTTTCTTCCAGTCCGAGCTTGCGGCATACCAGGTCGGCAACGTTCTGCTCCTCGAACATGAGCGGCACTTCGTAAAGCGATTCCAGGGTCGTGTTCTCAATGACACAATCCTTTTCGACATTGCAGAAGAGGGAAATTTTGTCCAGCACATTGTTCGGGATCTTTTCGTCGCAGCGGGCCACGATCATATCCGGATTGATCCCGTGGGACTGCAGTTCCTTGACCGAATGCTGGGTCGGCTTGGATTTATACTCGTTGCTGCCCGAAAGATAGGGGATATAGGTCACGTGCATGAACAGGCAGTTGTTCCTTCCGACGATCAGCGGTACCTGACGGATGGATTCCAGGAAAGGAAGGCTTTCCATATCGCCGGTCGTTCCGCCGATCTCGGTAATGACCACGTCGGCCTGGGCGTGCCGGCCGGCCTGGATGATAAAGCTGCGGATCTCGTCGGTAATGTGCGGGATGACCTGTACGGTTTCGCCAAGGTATTTGCCGTCGCGTTCTTTGTTGATGACATTCCAGTACACCTTTCCCGTCGTCAGATTGGAGTAGGTATGCAGGTTCTCGTCAATGAAGCGTTCGTAATGTCCCAGATCGAGATCGGCTTCCAGACCGTCGTCGGTCACGAACACTTCGCCGTGCTGGAACGGCGACATCGTCCCCGGGTCCACATTGATATACGGATCGAGCTTCTGCGAAGTGACCTTGTATCCGCGTGCTTTCAGCAATCGTCCTAACGATGCGGCGCTGATGCCTTTTCCAAGTCCGGAAACGACTCCGCCGGTAACAAAAATATATTTGGTATCGCTCATAAGGGCCTCCTGTATTTATAACGACCTAATTTTTACACTCGACATTGTCTTTGTCAAAACATATTCTTTCATTTTTCAAAAATTTACATTTTTGTTGCAAACGAAATCAATTTCCTGCAAAATATGATAAAATTATACATAAACCAATCACGATTTGAGGGAATTTTATGCTGAAGATCAATAAACAATCAAAAGAAAAAGAAAATCTGTGCCGCCGGATCATACTGTTTGGCGCCGCTGTCGCCATGTTCGCCCTGTATTTCGAAAAAATACTGTGGATTCTTGGACTGATATTCAACATCTGCATGCCGTTTCTGCTTGGCGGCGGTCTTGCCTTTATATTCAATATCATCGCCAACAATATCGTGCGCATCTACCGCTCGCTCACAAAGAAGAAGGAGAACCGGATCGTCCGCTTTCTGGCCAATATCGGGTCGATCGCTTTTGTGGCCGCTCTGCTCGCTGTCTTCCTGATCGGGATCGTTCCACGCGCCGGCGCAAGCATTCAGACCATTGTCCAGGTGATGCCCAGGACCCTTGCCAATATATACCACTGGGCTTATTATGCTTCGAAACCGGTTCCTTTCATTCATTCGTGGCTGAAGACCCTGAACGCGGATCCGGGCAATATTTCGGCGATGATCGAAAATGTGACATCCTGGATCGTTTCCGGAAATGTGCAGGATGTCGTCGGTTCCGTATATTCGGTCGTGACCAACACGTTTTCGATCCTGTTTTCGGTGATCATCGCGGTCATGTTCGCGATCATCGTGCTTTTCAACAAAAAAACGGTAGTGAAAGAGGCGGATCTGCTCATGCAGGCTTATTTGTCGAAAACGCACTACAAAAAATCGGCTCATGTGATCGAGCTCATAAAAAACACTTTTACGAGCTATATCAGCGGCTCCTGCACAGAATGCCTTATTCTGGGAACGCTGGTCGCGTTCTTCGCGAGCGTTTTCGGCTTTCCGTTTGCGTTTCTTGACGGGATCCTTGTGGCGATCGGTGCCCTGATCCCGATGTTCGGCGCTCTTTGCGCTGCCATCCTGGCCGCGCTTTTCACGGCGATCGAAAACCCGATGCAGGGCGTCTATTTTATGATCATGTTCTTGTGCATTCAGCAGGTGGAGGGCAATTTTATTTATCCTCACGTGATGGGGCGTTCGGTCGGCCTGCCTCCGATCTATGTCATGATCGCGGTAACGCTGGGAGCCAGTCTTGCCGGCGTTCTGGGAATGATCATTTTTATTCCTATCCTGTCGTGTGTTCACCAGCTGGTTTCGGAAAACGCGAAGACCAGGATCACGCGCAAGAACAAGCTGGAAGAAGAATATGAGGATTCTTGAGAGAGTTTACGTCTGGAAAGGAATTATGTATGATAAGGCTGGTGATGTGAATGATACATGTAAGCGATATATTAAATGCGCAGAAATGTGGGCGCTATGCATGGAACTGCAGAAATGTTAAACGCAGACAGGAAAAGTTTTATCATTTGAATGAATCATTTTCTTCTTTATGGAGCCGGTTCCTGCATATGGAAGACAGCGCGTGCGGACATGTCAACGAGACGAACGCGCAGACGGCGCAGCTGCTTGAAGACAATGAGTCGGTCCGCTTTGCCCGTTTCGAATACAAGGGCCTGCGCACCCGCATCCAGGCCATCCAAAAGACAGAGGACGGTCTGATCCTTTTCTATCCGTATCTGAGCGCGGCGCCCAGGGAAAGCGAGATCGATCATATCAAGATCGATACGGAGATCATAAAACGGCTCGGGTATGCGGTACAGGATATTTACTGTGTATATCTCAACAAGGAATATGTGCGCAGGGACAGTCTGGATATCGACAGGCTGTTCCTGAAAAGCGGGCATCTGTTCAACCGGCGAGGCAAGCCTTGCCAGAAGACGATCATGGAAATGGTGGATGAGATCGAGATCGATCTCGACGATCTGATCGAGAAAACGAATAGCATTCTTTCCTCGCCTGCTATGGCGCCGGAACGGACAAAAGCGTGCACCGCAGGCAGGAAATGCATATATTATGAAGACTGTTTTGATGACGCCGGTCTGCCTGACGATTCGACCCTGTTCCTTACGACTTCCAAAAACAAGCTGGAAGCGTACAATGCGGGGGCAGAACACATCAAGGACATGGATCCTGATCTTTTCGAAGGTACTCCTCTGCAGTACGCGCAGTATATGGCAAGCCGAAAAGAAAGGCCGTTCTGCGATTATTTCGCGCTGAGCGCATGGAACGAGCAGATCGAATTTCCGATTTCCTATCTGGATTTTGAGTGGGATACGTTTCCGATCCCTCCGTATGACGAAATGAAGCCGTTCGATGTACTGTGTTTTCAGTATTCTCTGCATGTCGAGCAGAAGGACGGGACCTTGAGCCATATGGATTTTTTCTCGACCGGGGACTGCCGGAAGCATTTCGTGGAGTCTGTGCTGGATAATATCCCGAAGACGGGGACGGTGCTCGTATACAATATGGAAGGGGCCGAAAAGCTGCGTCTGCAGCAGCTTGGCCAGCAGTTTCCTGAATACGCGGACCGGCTGGAACAGATCTGCAGCCGGATGATCGATCTTTCCAGGCCGTTCGAGCACGGGGTCTACTACAACAGCGCGATGCGCGGCCATTACTCGCTGAAAAATCTGCTTCCGGTCTTTTCGCAGGATTATACCTATAAGGATCTCGAGATCAGCGACGGCATGAATGCGGTGTTCGCGTACCGCAATTATGATCATGCCGATGCACAGCAGCAGCAGATCATCCAGCATGCGATCCGTGTTTACTGTATGATGGATACATATGCCGAATATGTCGTTTATCATGGATTGCTGGATCATATGCGGCAATTGGAAAAGGAGATGTTTTGATGCCTAATATTATTACTCATTCGCTGTTCGCACAGGACATGCTCAATCGATTCGCAGACAGGAAATGGCTGCAGGATCGCGCACATTTATTTACGGTCGGAAGCAACGGCCCGGACTATCTGTTCTTTTCCGGACTGGATGCCAGAGGCTTTTTCAGGGACTCAAAGCTGAGAAGGTATGGCGGAAAGCTTCACAGTGGTCATGTCAACGATTTCTATGCCAGCGCTCTGCAGTCGATCCGCAGCGAAAAGGACGATGCGATCAAAGCGGATATGATGGCATATGTATGCGGTCATTTATGCCACTGGGCGCTTGATTCGACCGTTCACCCATACGTATATTACCGGACCGGAAAAGGGACGAAACAGAACAGCTGGAATCATCACCGGATGGAGTCTGTGCTCGATTCGATCGTGCTGAAGGTGAAGCGCGGGGAAACGATCAGGGATTTCAATACGCCGGCGATCGCGAACTGCTCGCTTGACGAAGCAAGAGCTGTCGCAAGAATCTACGTGCCGGCGATCGAGACGATCTTCAATGAGCGCATCGCTCCGCATCTGATCAAGGATTCCCTGGACAGCTGGCATTTTATTCAAAAAGCCGAATATGATCCGGGCGGAAAGAAGCTGGCTTCCCTGAAAGGGATCGAATCCGTGATCCGGGCCAGAAATCTCGCTTCCGGACTGATCGTTCCCAACGAACCGAAAGACGATCATGATGTGTGCAACCTGATGCACAAGAAGTGGGTGCATCCGGCAGATGAAACCATTGTGTCGACCGAATCCTTTTTCGACCTGTACGATGAAGCGCTCATCAAAGCTGAAACGGCCATGCGGCTGTTTGTAGCTGCCGTCAAGGATCCTGAAGAGGAAAAGGATTTTCTGCATTTCATCGGCAACAGGACGTACAATGAAGGCCTTCCGGAAGACCTGCCGATGGTCAACTTCGATGTGTGCGATTTTACAGACAAATAGAAAAATGAAAGAGCGCGTCCTGCGTTCTTTTTCAAAGGAGAGAAAATGAACGAAAGAGAAGTGGTACAGAACACAAAAGAAGTGCATACGTTTCGGTCGCTGTTCGAGGACCTGAAAGAGCTCGGGATCGAAAAGGACGATATCGTGCTTGTCCATGCTTCTTTATCCCGTCTTGGATGGATCGCTGGCGGACAGGAAACAATTGTGCAGGCGCTCAAAGAATGCGCGGGAACGATCATTATGCCAAGCCAGACCGGAGCCAATTCGGAACCGTCCTGCTGGCAGGATCCGCCGGTCCCTTCAAGCTGGTGGCCGATCATCCGCGCTTCCATGCCGCCATTCTGCCGGACATCGCCGACACGGTCCATGGGAAAAGTCGTGGATCAGTTTCTGATGGATCCAGAAGTGATCCGGTCCGGTCATCCGCAGGTTTCCTTTGCGGGATGGGGCCCGATGGCCGAATCGATCCTGAAAGATCATTCGCTTGCGTGCGGTCTGGGGAGCGGATCGCCGCTCCAGAAGCTGTATGATCTGGATGCCAAGGTGCTTTTGCTCGGGATCGGTTATGAAAGGTGCACATGTCTGCACCTGAGCGAATCGAAGCTTGCCGGCGTGCCCTGTTATATGCAGGGGGCGGCCATGCTCGTGGATGGAAAGCGTGTATGGAAGACTTTCGAGGAAATCATGTATGACGATTCGGATTTTGGCCGGATCGGTGCTGATTACGAGCGCGCAGGAATGCCTGTCTCAAAGAACCGGCTGGGCCGGCTCCTTCCGCTTCGGGCGTTATGCGATTTTGGAAAAGAATGGATGGAGATGTATAGATGAAAAAAAGCTGAACAGCGGAGCGAGGATCCCTGTTCAGCTTTTCTGTTCGATCATTGGCATACAAATTGTCATAAGCTTGTGAAAAATATTGTATAGACCAATGTAAAAGTTTTCAGTATAATATGTAAATATAAATGGAGAGGTGACTTTGATGTATAAAATTTTAGAAAAAGAAGTACTCAATCCGACAGTCACGAAAATGGTCATCGATGCCCCGCATGCAGCCAAACATGCAAAAGCAGGGCAGTTCATCATTTTACGTGTCCATGAGGATGGAGAAAGGATTCCGCTGACCATTGCTGACAGCGATCCAAAAAAAGGAACGGTCACGATCATTTTCCAGATCGTGGGAAAGACGACCATGCTGCTGAATGCGCTCGAGGAAGGGGACGAGCTCGTCGATTTTGCGGGCCCGTTAGGCCAGCCAAGCGAGATCGAAGGAGAAAAGGTCTGCGTGATCGGCGGAGGAGTCGGCTGCGCGATCGCGTATCCTACGGCAAAAGCGTTTTTCAGGGCGGGCAGCGATGTCACGACCATTGCCGGTTTCCGCAGCAAGGATCTTGTGATCCTCGAAGATGAATTCAAGGAAGTTTCGGATCATTATTATTTAATGTCCGATGACGGAAGCGCCGGAGAAAAAGGGCTTGTGACCAACAAGCTCGAAGAGCTGATCGAAAGCGGACAGAAGTTCGATAAGGTCATTGCGATCGGTCCGGTCATCATGATGAAGTTCGTCTGCCAGACCACGAAAAAATACAATATTCCGACGATCGTTTCTATGAATCCGATTATGATCGACGGGACAGGAATGTGCGGCGGCTGCCGTTTGAAAGTCGGAAATGAAATGAAATTCGCTTGTGTCGACGGTCCGGATTTTGACGGTCATCTTGTAGACTTCGATGAAGCGATGAGCCGCAACCGTGCCTATGGCGATTTTGAACAACATGAACGCGACGAAGCGTGCCGTTTATTCCGGAAGGAGGAACAATAATGCCGAACATGTCTCCAAAAAAGGCGCCAATGCCGACCCAGGATCCGGAAGCAAGGATCACGAATTTTGAAGAAGTGGCGATGGGCTATACGCCGCAGATGGCTGTAGAGGAAGCGGAGCGCTGTCTTCACTGCAAGCATAAGCCATGTGTCCAGGGATGTCCGGTCAATGTCAACATTCCCGATTTTATCGAAAAGGTAAAAGAAGGCGATTTCGAGGAAGCCTACCGGATCATCAGCCTCACGTCCTCTCTGCCAGCTGTATGCGGCCGTGTTTGTCCGCAGGAAAGCCAGTGCGAAAAATACTGCGTCCGCGGCATCAAGACCGAACCGGTCGCGATCGGCCGTCTCGAGCGGTTCGTGGCCGACACGCATCGCACAGAGCACGATGTCCCGCTTGAAAAACCGGAAACCAACGGGCATAAGGTGGCGGTCGTAGGAGCCGGTCCGGCCGGGCTGACGGCTGCCGGCGATCTGGCGAAAATGGGATATGAAGTGACGATCTTCGAAGCTCTTCATGTTGCCGGCGGCGTGCTGATGTACGGTATTCCAGAATTCCGTCTGCCTAAAGAAATCGTTCAGGCCGAGATCCGGCATCTCAAGGAACTGGGCGTAGATATCGTAACGAATTTTGTGGTCGGACGAAGTGACACGATCGACTCTTTGATCGAGGACGGGTATGAAGCGATCTTTATCGGCTCGGGAGCCGGCCTGCCGAACTTTATGGGCATGCCGGGAGAAAACCTGAAAGGTGTATATTCGGCCAATGAGTTTTTGACCCGTATCAATTTGATGAAAGCCTACAAGGAAGGTTCGCATACACCGATCCAGCATCCGGAAAAGACGGTCGTTGTCGGCGGCGGCAACGTGGCCATGGATGCGGCCCGCTGCGCGCGCCGTCTCGGATCCGAAGTGCATATCGTATACCGTCGTTCCCTGGAGGAACTGCCTGCCCGCAAGGAAGAAGTGGAACATGCGATGGAGGAAGGCATCATTTTCGATCTGCTGTGCAATCCGGTACAGGTGCTTGGAAATAAAGATGGCTGGGTCGAAAAAGTGGAATGTGTCCGGATGGAGCTTGGAGAGCCGGACGCGTCCGGAAGAAGACGTCCGGTCGAGATCAAGGACAGCAATTTCCTGATCGACGCGGACTGCATGATCATGGCGATCGGAACTTCGCCGAACCCTCTGATCCGTCATACGACAAAAGGTCTTGAAGTAAACCGTAAGGGCTGCCTGATCGTTGATGAGACCGAGCAGACTTCCCGCGAGGGAATTTATGCCGGCGGCGATGCGGTGACTGGCGCGGCGACAGTGATCAGCGCCATGGGGGCCGGCAAAAAGGGTGCCGCATCGATCGATGCCTATATCAAAGGAAAAGAATAGCCGAAAATCAAAAAATCTGAGCAATTGCATTTGTAAGGGTTTACATTTGGCGCATCACGCGCTATTATAAAGACGGATAAAAGCTAAGACAAGGCTCAATCTTAGCTTCTCGCATACATACATCCTTCCTTAAGTATGTGAGTATATTATTCATATCGATTCCTTTCGATACGGAAAGAAAGCACTGCGGTGCTTTTTTTCTTTTCAAAAGGATAGGGCGGCAGCCCAGATCAAGGTTGACAAAAACAAGGAAGAACATTAAATTGTATAGTAGAAAAAAAGGAGAAGTAATAATGATCAGCTCAAATGATTTAAAACCAGGTCAGACGATCCATGTCGACGGAGACATTTATGTCGTTCTGGATATTTCACAAAATAAGACAGCCCGTTCTGCCATGGTCGTAAAAGCGAAGGTCCGCAATCTTCGTACAGGAAGCAACGTCGAGCTTTCATGGGGCGGAGGCGAAAAAGTGGAACCGGCCATGATCGAAAAGCGCGAAATGCAGTACTTGTATGAAGATGGCGAATCGATGGTTTTCATGGACAACGAAACGTACGAGCAGGTAGAGATCCCTACATCGCGTCTTGAATGGGAACGCAAGTTCATCAAGGAAAACGACAATGTGAATATCACAAGCTACGAAGGGGAGATCATTGGTGTTTCTCTTCCGGACAAGGTTACGCTTCAGATCACAGAATGCGAACCGGCTGTTAAAGGGGATACCGCTACAAACGCTATGAAAAACGCAACGCTCGAAACCGGTCTGCAGGTAAAAGTTCCTTTATTTATCGCGGAAGGCGAAAATATCGTGATCAATACGAGCGACGGAAAATATTCCGGACGTGCAAAGTAGAAATCGATAAAACAGGCATAGTTCGCTATGTCTTTTTTTGTTGAATGTTCCATCGAAGGTTTTAATTTTAGGCCTGATTCATGTATAATGTATTAGATTACTTAAGGGAGGTCATCATGGCTCAATTATCAAGAACCAAAAAATACCAAGAATTCAGAGATAAATTAGATGAAGAAACGACAGCCGCTCAAAGCGAACCTGTCAAACCACGTCTGTCCCGTGTAGAAAATCACCGTCTTTCTCATGCCAACAAACCGCTGCACAGTCATGAAGCAGGACGCGCAAGCACCAATACGAAAACCGATTATCAGACGAGTCCGGTCATGGACGAACTGCTAGGGGAAGTCAAACAGTACAACATCGATAACGGAACGCGGATCACAGATGATACGCAGATCAATATCCTGCGCCAGCTCGATACACCGCTCGAAGCGAAAAAACGGACCCAGCACTTTCTTCCGATGGAAGATGACGATGAGGAGGAAAGCGGCACCACGATGGAGCTGCCCCGTTCGCTCAGCGAAGATTCGGCTCTTGCCTCGCTCATGCCGAGCGGCCAGAAACTGACACGTATCAATCCTGTGGCGGTCAAGGAAACGGAAATTTCGGCAGAAGAAGTCGACAGGATGATCGAGGAAGCGAAAAAGGAAGAGGTCCGCGAAGTGGAAAAGATCGTTCTTTCGAGCAGCGATATCCGCGCGGACGAAAAAGCGGATACCGATCAGCTGAATGTTCTCATGACCAATCAGATCGAAGAAGAAACGGTCGAACTGCCTAAGCCGAAGAAAAAGAAGAAAAAGAAAAAAGCGCAGCCCCGCAAAGAGGAAAAGGCGAGAAAGCCAGCCCGGATCGAAGAGGAAGAGATCGAGATGCCGAGCGCGAAAATGAGGATGCGTGCAGAAGATTTCGACAATGACATTTCCGAGAAAAAATCGAAGAAATCCGGCATGGTGCTCAACATCATTCTTGTCATCCTGATCGTGGTGCTGATCGCATCGATTGTCATGACGGTACATCTTCTTGGAGGACTGGCTGGATAATGCATAGGATCAATGTGGCGGTAGACGGCCCGAGCGGAGTCGGAAAAAGCTCGATCTGTACCCGTATTGCCGATCATTACGGAATGATCCATCTCGATACGGGCGCAATGTATCGCTGTGTCGCTCTGTCCATCAAAAGACAGGATATCGCTCTGGATGATCTGAAAGCGATCGAAAAGCTGTGCGACACGATAGATATCGAATTTGATAACGGCAAGGTCCTTCTGAACAAAGAAGATGTGACCAAGGCCATCAAGATGAACGATATTTCCAATTTTACTTCCAAAATTGCGGCATTGCCGGTCGTTCGCGAAAAAATGGTGGCCCTTCAGCAGAAGGTCACCAAAGGAAAGAATTTCATTGTAGACGGCCGCGATATCGGCACGACCGTGCTTCCGGACGCGGAAGTCAAGATTTATTTGAGCGCGAGCCCGAAAGCAAGAGCGCAAAGACGCTATAATGAGTATATGGAAAAGGGAATCGAGAGCGATTACGAAATTATTTATCAGGATATCGTTGCTCGGGACTATCAGGATTCGCATCGTGCCGTTTCGCCGTTGAGAAAAGCGGAGGATGCGATCGAAATCGATACGTCGGACATGACGATCGATGAAGTTGAAGAAGCTGTAGAAGATATCATTGATAAGGCTCTCTAGGAAAGGAGCAGACATGATACGTGGAACTGTTGCCCTCGTCGGACGTCCGAATGTAGGCAAATCAACAATATTCAATTCTCTGATCGGAGAAAGAAAAAGTATCGTCGAAGATACGCCGGGCGTAACGCGCGACCGGATCTATGGCGAGGTCGAATGGCTCACCCAGGAATACCGCATCATCGATACGGGAGGGATCCAGGTGGAGAACCAGCCGTTTTCGGAAGAAATCAATATGCAGGTGGATGTGGCGATCGAGGAAGCGGATGTGATCGTTATGATCGCTTCGGCACAGGAAGGTGTCATGAGCGATGATATCGCGATCGCGCGCAAACTGCAGAAATCGAAAAAGCCGGTCATCCTTGCCGTCAACAAAGCGGACAATGAATCGCTGCTCATGAATATATATGAATTTTATGAGCTTGGTCTCGGGGATCCGATGCCTGTCAGCGGAACGCACAGGCTCGGTCTTGGCGATCTGCTTGACGAGGTCGTAAAAGACATGCCTGAAAAGGAGATCCCGGCTTATGAAGGGATCACTTCCTTCTGCGTGATCGGCCGTCCGAATGTCGGAAAAAGCTCGCTGGTCAATTCCATCCTGAAAGAGGAACGTTCGATCGTTTCGAATATTGAAGGAACGACCAGGGATGCGGTCGATACGGCGTTCAAGTTCGACGGGCGGGAATACCGCATCATCGATACGGCAGGAATCCGCAAACGCGGAAAGATTTACGAAAATATTGAAAAGTACTCTATTTTGCGGGCACAGAGCGCGATCGAGCGATCCAATGTGGCTTTGTTCCTGATCGATGGAGAACTCGGGATCCGGGAACAGGACAAGCATGTGGCCGGTCTGGCGCACGAAGCTGGCAAAGGAGTCATCATCGTATACAATAAATGGGATGCGGTCGAAAAAGACGAGAAAACGATGAACCGGATCACGAAGGAGATCCGTGAGCAGTTCAAGTATCTCGATTATGCGCCGATCGCTTTCGTTTCGGCAAAGACCGGAGCCAAAGTACACAACCTGATCCCTCTGATCGATCAGGTCCATGACGCATGTTCCATGCGTATTCCGACCAATGTGCTCAACGATGTCGTGCTGGACGCGCAGATGATGAATCCGCCAAAACCGCATAACGGAAGACAGCTGAAGATCTATTATTCTTCGCAGGTGAGTGTCGAGCCGCCTACATTTGTTCTGTTCGTAAACGATCCGGAACTCTTTCATTTCTCATATAAGCGTTATATTGAAAACAAGCTGCGGGAGGCGTTCGGGTTTATCGGAACACCGATCCATATCATTGCCCGCAAAAAATCATAGATAGGAGCATTGTCCATGAAAACGGTTGTGATTGGCAGCGGAAGCTGGGGTACTGCGTTGGCGCAGGTGCTTGCTGACAACGGTCATGAAGTCATTGAATACGGGATCAACCCGGAAGAAGTCAATGATATCAATGAGAACCATGAAAATTCAAAGTATTTTGGAAATACAAAACTAAATCCCGAATTAAAAGCGACGACAGACATCTCTGTCGTAAAGGATGCGGATGTGGTGCTGCTGGCCGTACCAACATTTGCGATCGAATCGATCTGCGAGGAAATCGATCCTCTGCTGACAAAAAAAGCGATCATCGTCAACGTGGCGAAAGGATTCAATCCGAAAACGAACGAGCGGCTTTCCGATGTGATCCGCCGCTGCATTTCCAGGGATCATTTATCGAGTGTCGTATCCCTGATCGGACCAAGCCACGCGGAAGAGGTCGTCGTTCGCCAGCTGACCAGCATTGATGCCATCTCGCTTGACGACGAAGATGCGAAAACGATCCAGAAGCTGTTTTCGAACAGCTACCTTCGAATTTACACCGGAAATGACGAGGTGGGCAGCGAGCTGGGGGCTGCCATAAAAAATGTGATGGCCATCGCTTCAGGGATCCTGGGCGGTCTTGGCTATGGAGACAATACGCGGGCGGCGCTGATTACGCGCGGACTGCAGGAAATGATCCGTTACGGAACATTCTTCGGGGGTAAGGAGGAAACATTTATCGGATTGACGGGGATCGGCGATCTGATCGTTACTTGCACAAGTCCTCATTCCCGGAATTTTCAGGCTGGATACCAGATCGGCAAGGAAAATACGGTAGAAAATTTCTTTAAAAACAACAAGAAGACAGTAGAGGGGATTCGTACTGCACAGATCGTACATGATGTCGCGAAGGAAAAAGGAATCGATATGCCGATCTGCGAAGAAGTATTCGAAATTTTATATTCCGGCAAAGAACCAAAAGATTGTGCAAAAGATTTAATGATTCGAAAATTAAAGGCGGAATTTTAATGAGCAAATATGTTAATAAAGTTTCATTGTCGATCGTTCTTTCAGAAGAATACGGCATGAAGAAAAAAGATGCGATCAAGATCATTGACCGTATTTTTGATGAGATGAGTGATGCGCTGGTCAATGACGGCCAGGTCGATATCACCGGGTTCGGAAAGTTTGTGATCTTTGACCGCAAAGCGCGGATGGGGATCAATCCGGTTTCGAAAGAAGCCATGGAGATCCCGGCTTCCAAGCTTCCGAAATTTCGTCCTTCGACCACGCTGAAGGCGAAATGCAATAAAGATAAAGAAGTATGCAGAGATTAGTCGCTTTTCGCCTAATCTCTTTTTAGAAAGGAAGGGAAGCATATGAAAAAAATATTTGTTTTGCTGGTTTGTATCGGGATGGTGGCCGGATTGTGTGTGGGAGGTTTCATGATGTTTGCACAAACAGCCTCCAATGAAAAGAACAGCGAGAGCCGCACAGATCCTTCGCCAAAGTATTCTACGCGCGAAAGCGTCTATGCCGATGCCAATCCGGATCTGGACGAAAAGGAAATAAGAAAGCGGGTGGCTCTCGATCTGGACAAAGCGCCTTATGTCAATGCCAGCGAGGTTTCCGATCCGAATGATCCGGCTGTGCTCGTGAATGCATACCACACGATTTCCGACAGCTATGAACCGGAGGATCTGGATGTGATCTCTGTCGAAGAAGATGGAATGATCGCTTTAAGAAAAGAGGCGGCGGATGCGTATCGTCAGCTGGAAGAGGCGGCCAGGGCAGATAATGTCGATCTTCATATCGCGAACGGGTATCTTCCGGCAGACGCTGTCCATTCGACATACGAGCAGCTTGTGAAGGAAAATGGCGAGAGTGTCGCCAATCAGGTATTTGCGGACGCGCCATATTCCGATTACAGGACCGGACTGGGTGCGGACATTTATATCGGTTCTGCGGAAAACAGGCAGAATATTGCCCAGGATCCAGGGTATGCGTGGCTGGTCGATCACCTGTATGAATACGGATATATCATCCGGTACGAGCAGGACAAGAGCGTTTATACGCTCATGGGTGCGCAGCCGTGGCATATCCGCTATGTCGGCAAAGAGGCGGCAAAAGCGATGCATGACGACAGTCTTTGCCTTGAAGAATACAGCATAAGATAGTTGTTCTTTCAAAAAGAATCACATTTTTAAAGGTCAAATGTTATTTCGCTTTTGTATTTTGCACTTTTTGTTCTTTAATAGAACCATAAAGCAAAAGAAAGTTGAGAAATATGGGAATTAACAATTTGACCGAGAAGTTAGTGGGGGGAAATCACTATGAATGGAGAACAATTCACTATGAATGGAGAACAATTGTTGATTCAATTTACAAAGGAGAATTTTAAAAAGAAAATTTATAAAATCGCGGATAACGTGTACTATTTTGTCGGATACGGCAACAGCAACGCAACGGCCGTGATCGGAAAATCTTCGGTGATAATGATCGATACGCTGGATTGTGATAAATATGCACAGGCTTTGAAAGACGATCTTGAACAAATTACGAATAAACCGGTGCGTACGATAATTTACACGCACAGATGCCCTGATCATATCAGTGGTGCGGGCGTATTTTCAGATACTGTCCATGAAGTGATCGCTTTCGCAAATGCGAGAGAAGATCTGAAATATTATGAACGTCTTGAAGATGTGATCAACATGAGGAAAATTTTCGCAAGGGGGTACGGCTTGTCCGATGAGGATGCGATCACTCATGGTCTTGGGCCTCGCGAAGGCTTTATCAAAGCAGGTGCCGAAAGGGTGCCGCTCGAGCCGACAACCGTATACTCGGGAAAATCGGTAGAAAGAGAAATTGACGGAATTTTGTTCAGGCTCATCAGTATGCCTGGAGAAACAAAAGATTCGATTTCTGTCCTGCTGCCTGAACCGAACATTCTTGCGGTAGGAGATAACTTTTATAACGTATTTCCGAATATGTATAGCGTGAGGGGATCATCTTATCGCGATGTGGCAAACTGGATCGATATCCTGGATGAAATCATGGCTCTGGACGCAGACACCGTTCTTCCGGGCCATACGTGGCCGCTGATCGGCAAGGAAGAGGTTCGCTCTTCGCTGCAGAATTTCCGGGATGCCCTGGAATACGTGCTTTTTGAAACGCTGGACTGTATGAATCAGGGAATGTCCTTGAACGAGACGGCAGAAGCTGTAAAGCTTCCTGAGCGCTTTAAAACGGAATCCCTGGGTGAATACTTCTCTTTGGTGGAATGGGCCGTAAAATCGATCTATACGGGCTATCTGGGGTGGTTCGACGGAACAGCCGCCAATCTGATCCCGATACCGGAAAGCGAATACACCAAGGAAATGCTTGATCTGATCGGAGAAAACAAACTGAAAAAAAGGATCAAAAAAGCAATCGACGAGGAAAATTACCAGCTGGCGATCCAGCTCAATGTTTTCCTGAAAGATCCGCAGCTGGAAAAAGAAGCTTTAAAAGGGCGCGCATCCCAGATGATCAACGCCAATGCCAGACACTATTATTTATCAAGAGCAAAAGAACTATGATGATCAGGTGCTTATATAGGCACCTTTTTTTTTGCTAACGATCGAAGGGAAAGTTCAATATTTGCGCGTTACGAAAAAATTTGCAGCTAAAGAATCGAAAAAAACCGATGCACCAAAAATGCACCAGATCTGATATTTTTAAAATATGAATATTTAATAGATATATTATGAATTATGGTGTGGAGGAGAACAATGTATTCAGATATAATATGAAATATAAATTACTTCGCATAATATATATTATGTAATTTTTATGTGGATTTTTTTGCATGATGAGCGTTTTGTCCTATATTGTGTTCTGGATCGTTCCTTGATCTGTATTTCTGT
>ERZ778497.250-NODE-250-length-49374-cov-94.932278_pt1 | contig 49374 bp, 39 predicted proteins | sample MGYA00509938_ERZ778497 | MGnify/ENA primary metagenome ERZ778497 (study PRJEB29527, sample SAMN07138969) | mouse gut metagenome | material: feces | host: mouse | place: China:Nanjing | collected 2016-01-25 ... | reverse complement strand
AGTGCAAGTTTGGTTACGAGGTCGATGAAGCAGGAAGCCCATTGGCTTTAGACAATGGGTAGTTCACAAAGCTATGGAATCTAATATAAATATCTGAATATAAATAAAACGCAAAAAGTAAAGAAACTAGAAAAACAAAAACGCGGGTTACAGCGTTGCATATCAAGAAGATATGAGAAAAATAAGAAAGGAGAATGTTACTGCAAAACACGTAACATTATAAAAAGCGAAAAGAAACTTTTAGAATTAAATCACAGACTAGCAAACAAACGTCAAAATTATTTGCATCAGACAACATCTTCTATCATAAAGCGAGAACCAAGATTTATCAGTTTAGAAGATTTGAATGTAAGTGGAATGATGAAAAACAAGCATTTATCCAAAGCAGTGCAGAGGCAAGGTTTCTATGAATTTAGAAGACAGATTGAATACGAATCCGAATGGAACAATATTCAAGCAATTATTGCAGACAGGTTTTTTCCGAGTTCAAAACTATGCAGTTGTTGTGGAAGAATTAAAAAGGATTTAAAGCTGTCAGAGCGTATTTATAAATGTGAATGTGGAAACGTAATTGATAGAGACTATCAAGGTGCATTAAATCTAAAAAAATATGGAGAAATGTTTTTAAAACAGCAGTCTGTAGCATAACACTTATGAAGTTATGACAGATATGTACTGATACGTTAGTCAGGAATTAACGCCTATGGAGAGTACAATGTGTTTGAAGGTCGAACCCATCGAACTTGTGAGCAGTATTTGAATTTATTCAATACCAAAGCATACTCGTTGAAGTAGAAATGAAACATAAGAGTTTATAATTTTTTATAAGTTTTCAGTAACGGAGCGATAAATGAAAATATATCAAGTAAGTCTGAATGGTAAACAGTATGGTATGTTGGAAAAAATGCTGTGTTCAAGCAGGGCTGAGCAGTTGGCAAAGAACCAACACATAAACGGATATGAACTTTTTTCTGATATGCTGAACGATATATGTTCACCTGCAACAGATGGATGGAGTACATTTGAAATTATATTGGAAGAGTCTGTCGAAGAATTAGATTTATTAAGATTGATGACAAAGGTAGTCTATCCAGAAAATGAAGATTATTTTGTAGGACAAATAGGGCAACATTTTCAATGTGAAAAAGACTTTGAGTTTCAAATTGATTTGAAATTCTAATTTATCTAGGTCACAATTATTTCTGCTTCACCTCCAAGAAACGCTTTCAGACAACCTACTCCATGCATTTATCAAGTACAACCGTCTGGATGCCGCCCAATAACAAAAAATGCCTATAAACCCTTTAAATAATAAGTTTATAAACATTTTCTAAACTAGCAGGGGCAGCAAGAATCGAACTCGCGTTGACGGTTTTGGAGACCGCTGTTCTACCGCTGAACTATGCCCCTTCATCCAGTATATATAATTCATTTACTGACGAATTATAGTATATCAAAAGCTATATGAAAATGCAAGCATAAAATTAAAAAAACTAATGATATTTTATCGGTCTTTATTTGCCGCTTTTTTTAATTGATTCTGTACAACGTAACGTCTTACAACTCGTTCTGTATGGGAAAAAACGGTGTACATAATTTCATCGAGATTCAAACCGGAATCAAATGCTTTCTGAAGCGCAGCGTCAAAACCTGAGCTGGAAAGCTCCGCGTCAAAGGCGGTGCCGGCTGGGTTTAATGTGGAACGGTCCTCGTTAAATATACTCATAAAAATACTCCCTCCGGATTTCTATTGTGTTATAGGATATTCAAACAATTACATTATATCAATATACAGCGAAAGAGTCAATCATTTCTGCGAAAGTCGCCACAGTAAATAAGCTATTTGTTACTTTTCATACCCGCACCATGCACTTGCTGCGCGGTGTCGAAGCCGGAGCCAAAATGCCTGCTTTGTGGCATTTTGTTTGCATCAATTGTTGCAATTCACACCAAATCATTATAAATCAATACGAAATCTGGCGTGGGTGTGAATTGTAACCACAGTTCAGCCTTCGGTCTCCTGTTACAAGCATCAAGTCATGCAAAACCACTTCGTGGTGGCTTGATGCTTCTCAATCACTACGTTATTCCATGGACTTTGCAGTAAATGCAAAGTCCTGAGGCTGAATTGTAACCAGTAAATAAGTCAATTAAGTTATTGTCACGCCATTAAACCTTCTGAGATAGGAATTGACAGTAGTCTTTTAGGGGCGTATAATTATGTTATCTGAAAAATAAGGATTTTCGGAAATTTTGTGATTCCGGTAGAAAATAATGGAGGGCCACAATGGCAGGATTTAATAAAGATGCATTCTGGAGTAAGGTATTATCGTTGTATTATGTTGCCAAAGAGGCAAATTATGTGATAAAGCTGGATGAGGAACAAGTTGCAGAGCTGAAAGCGCTTTATATTGATTTGTACATACCAGAAGAAAATCTGGGGCATTATGATGACGAAACTCTGATGAAAAAAATGATGACAAAGATAGCATCCATGTATAAGGTTGACAAGGATAGTATGGGAAATTCTGGTGAGCTGGTCCAGTTGGTCAACACAGTAAAATTTGACGGCAGGAGTCTATATATTCGGTTTGATAAAATTTCTCCCGTAAAGATGAGACGGTTAGAATTGGGCAAAACAAGGCAGCAGATTGCAGAGCGGATGGGATACAGTGTGGCAGCGGTACGAAATTGTGAGGAAGCATTCTGTGATTTGACAAGACAGCCAGAAACGCTTGTCCGAAAACTTGCAAGAGCATTGGAATGTGAACCGGAAATACTTATGCAATAGCATGGGCAGGGAATCGATGTGTAGAGAAATAAAACATAACAAAAGAATAACAAGAAAAGAAATCAAACTGATTTATGAGATTGCATACAGTTTTGTGAGAAAAGTAAAATATGACCACGTGTCCTCCTTTGCGGCGCACGCGGCCTTATTTTTACTAATGTCATTATTTCCAATGGCAATGTATTGCATTGCTGTTTTCAGCTATCTCCCTATAGATATTGGTAGATTTTCGCAGTATCTGTTAACGGTGATTCCCGAGGGCTTTTCGCCATTGTTAAATCATATTTTAATGGAGGCCCATGCGGAAAGCACAGCCGCGTTAAAATCTGTCACCATGATCACAATGTTATTTTGTGCCTCGAAAGGGGTGTATGCAGTGATTATCGGTATGAATGCTGTATATGGAATCCGAGAGACAAGAGGAATGCCGCTACTTTATGCGCTTGCTGTTTCCTATGTTGTGATTTTTTTTGCGGCAATTGGGTTGATGATGGTACTTATCGTGTTGGGCAATCATATTTTTAACTGGTTAATTCAACTTGTGCCAAGACTTGCTGTATTTACTAACCTGTTTCGGTATGGAAAGTATTTATGTATGATTGTCTTTTTAATTGTGTTTTTTCTGTTGATTTACATGAATGTTCCAAATCGAAAGTCTAAGATTCGTTATGAGATTTTTGGCGCACTATTTTCCACCGCAGTTTGGCTGGTGTACTCATGGGCATTTTCTTTTTATATCAGTAATTTTGCCAATTACTCTGTTACATATGGGAGTCTTGCCACGGTTGTAATTTTTATCTTGTGGCTGTATGGAACGATGAATATTATATTTGTGGGGGCGGAGATGAATGTAGTTCTCCGCAAATTTGCGGAATATGGATACAATTATAGGAGGGCGTATGACTACTATAAAGACAAATATCATGGAGAACTTTTGGCGCGGCAGGGGATTGTGATTCGACTTAAGGCGCGGCGTAGAACTATTGACAGAAAAGTTTCAGGAGAAAAAGGAGAGTAAAATTATTGAAAACCGTATGTGTCGCAATACATACGGTTTATTCTGTTGTGATAATCACATAATCTGAGGAAATATATGCCTCGGACCCTTCGTAAAGAATTTTGGTCCAGCCATTGTTTAATATTTCTAAGATGTCAAAGGTGGTTCCTTCGTCAACAGTATTGAGAACTCTGGCATCTTGCGAAGCGGCATCGCGAATGTTTACTCTTGTGGAAGTTTTGCCATGCATGGCAGTGGTAGGTGTTTCTGTCTCAGTTGGAAGTGTGTCATTCATAGCAGAAATAGTTTCTGGAAGTACAGTGTCCTCAGAAAGATTATCCACTTCTATAATTTTTGCGGTTTCTGGCTCATTTACTATCACATAGCGCGGTCTGGTCACAATACAAAAGATCAGAAAACAGATCGAAACGGACATAATGGCAATAATGGAAAGAAGGATTGTATTTATTGTAGTTTTTTTCATGAAGTCACCTCAATTTTCTGTAGAGAGTGTGGAAATTTTAGAACTGTTAAACTATTTTCCTTCAGTTCTTTAAAGTAGCAGGTTACAGAAGTCTCTAAACGGTAAACCATGAATAGTATAGCTCAAGTTGTTGTAATTGGCAAGAAATCGAAAATATACGAAGGAAATCTAACATTTTGTTAATATTTTTGTAATATATAATCCCCTGCTGTAACAATATCAATAAATACATGATAGATTTGTTTTATAAAAATCATAGATTTCAATTATAGATATCTATATATTAATTGAAATTTTCATGGATTTTCTAAACCAGAGGAAAACAGGCAGCTTTCAATAAGTATGTGAATTTCCTGTTTTCAACTGCGCCCGATACTCTGATGGTGATACTCCTTTTTGTTTTTTAAAGATTCTACTAAAATACAAGGGATTATCGTATCCAACAATATTTCCTATCTCTGTCACATTATAATCCGTTGTCTCAAGGAGTACTTGTGCATTAGTGATGCGGAGGGAGACAATATATCTCATGGGTGTTGTACCAGTATACTGTTTGAAGCACCGGATAAACCAGCTTACGCTCATACCTCTCGATGCAGCGTAAGCTTCAATATTAATTTCTGTATTATAATTGTCATTAAAGTATTGGATTGCCTTTTCCATTTCGGTGTCCAGATACACATTTTTAATTTTATTTTCTGTGGTCAATTGACGATGAATTAAAATCAAAAGTTGCCGCAGCAACAGAGCCAGCATTTCTGGATAATTAGATTGATGGCGCTGTAATTCTAAGATCATCTGTTTAAAAATTCGTGTATATTCTAGTGATGTTCTCGTGTTGATGACATGCATATTATCTGTGATGCCATAACTGCGGAGCATATTCTTAATATCACTTCCTGTAAAATGAACCCAATACACCTCTGTCTGGTCAATGCCAAAATATTCATATTTCTGTGGTTCTTTTGGGCGGTAGACCACTATATTTCCAGCATTTACAACTGTGTCTGTACCATCATCATTAAAGTAAAAGTGTGCTTTTCCAGAAGCGATATACAAAATCTGAAAGTCCAGTCGTCCTTTGGGGCGGTAGGTTGGCAGGCGGGGATGCGTAAATAAATGGTAAGTTCCGCAACTGCCAACGATAAGCGGCTTGCTTTTATCCATAAAATCTATCAGGGAATTATTTAAGTAAGCTGAGTTAACATACATGAAATGTGCTCCTCTCATAGAAAGTATATGGGTTAATTGTATCATTATGTGCATGTTTTGTCTAATGTAGTTTATGGAACTTTGAAGAATTTATCAATATAATGAAATCAAACTTAGAACAACATCCGCCTCAATGATACTCAAGATAAATTTGGAGGCACTTCTGGTACAAGAAAGATTCAAGAATTTATCAGGAGTATCATAAAGGCGAATGCGAAATTTAATAGGAGGGATGTGCAATGATAATACCAAAGTACTATGAAGATTTGAATATGCTGCATGAGAACACTATGCCAGCGCGGGCATACTATATTCCCGCTTCGAGTCAGGTGGACACATTTGCTGGAAAACGTGAGGCGTCTGACCGTATGCAGCTATTAAATGGAAAGTGGAAGTTTCATTACTACAAAAGTGTCAATGCGTTAGAAGAAGATTTTTATGCGCTGGATTACAATGCGTCTGGTGATAGTTTCATCAATGTACCCAGTGCTTGGCAGATGGAAGGATATGATTTTCATCAGTATACCAATATTCGCTATCCATTTCCATTTGACCCGCCGTATGTACCGTACGACAATCCTTGTGGGACTTATGTGTATTCTTTTGACTATCATGCAGATCTGAACGCGCCAAAGGTTTATTTGAACTTTGAGGGGGTGGATTCCTGTTTTTATGTGTGGATGAATGGAGCATATGTAGGATACAGTCAGGTATCCCATGCGACAAGCGAGTTTGATGTGAGCAGCGTGATTGTGGAGGGGACAAACAGGCTGGCAGTACTCGTTTTAAAGTGGTGCGATGGAAGCTATCTGGAAGACCAAGATAAATTTCGCATGAGTGGGATTTTTCGTGATGTGTATCTGTTGAAACGTCCCAAGCAAGCAGTGAGAGATTACTTTGTCAGGACCGCAATTGGGACAGGAAGTAAAAGGGGAACTGCGGAAATTTTGATTCAACTGACATATTTTGAGAGAGTTATTCCAACGAGGGTGTGTATTTACAGCGCAGATGGATCACTGGTGGCGGAGATGGTTATGGAAGGGGCGGCGGACAAAAATACAGCAGACATTATCTTGCGAATTATCAATCCAATTTTGTGGAATCCAGAAGAGCCTTATCTTTATACTTTGGTACTTGCAACAGAGAATGAAACCATTACAGATGCTGTGGGGATACGCGAGATTTGCATCAAGGATAAATGTGTCTATCTGAACGGAAAAGCCATCAAATTTCGTGGTGTAAATCGACATGATTCTGATCCCGTGACGGGACCAACAGTTGGCTTGGAACAGATGAAACAGGATTTGCGGTTGATGAGACAGCATAATTTCAATGCGATTCGGACAAGTCATTATCCCAATGCACCTGTTTTTTATGAGCTGTGCGACAAGTATGGTTTTTTGGTGATTGATGAGGCGGATATTGAAAGCCACGGACCTTCTGAGATTTTTCATAAAGATTGTAGTGATTTTAATAAATTTCATCACTGGAATGGACCAATAGCGGACAATCCTGTGTGGGAGGCGTCTGTTCTGGATCGAGTGCAATGCTGTGTTCAGCGGGACAAGAATCGTCCGTGTGTTGTTATCTGGTCTATGGGAAATGAGAGTGCATATGGATGCAATTTTGAGCGGGCGTTGCAGTGGACGAAATCGTTTGACAATACAAGATTAACACATTATGAGAGTGCAAGATATTGCAATCGGGATAAAAAGTACGATTATTCCAAGCTGGACTTATACAGCAGAATGTATCCTTCTTTGGAGGAGATTCAGACCTATTTAAAAAATGCGCCGAAAAAACCATTTTTATTGTGTGAGTACTGTCATTCTATGGGAAATGGACCTGGTGATTTTGAAGACTATTTTGCGTTGATGGAACACAATGCATTGATGTGTGGCGGATTTGTGTGGGAGTGGTGCGACCATGCTATTGCGTGCGGGGAGACAGACGAGGGGAAGACGATCTATTATTATGGCGGCGACCACGGCGAGACAATTCATGATGGAAATTTTTGTGTGGATGGGTTGGTTTACCCTGACCGTACACCCCATACAGGACTTTTGGAGTATAAAAATGTGTATCGTCCAGCCAGAGTGATATCTTTTGAGCAGAGAACACAAGAGCTGAGAATTAAAAATTATTTGGAGTTTACAGATTTGGCGGTATATGCTGAAATTCGATATGAAGTAAACTGTGATGGGGAGTGTGTGGAATCTGGCGTGCTCATGCCATTTTCGGTAAAGCCAGGCGAAGTTGGCTGCACTTGGTTAAATATTACAGTGCCAGAAAAGGGACGGTCTTATTTAAAAATATTTTATTATTTGCGTCGGGAAACGGAATTGGTTCCGGCAGGTCATTTGTTGGGATTTGACGAGGTGCTTTTGCACACAGAAGATGGTAGGAATCAAACTGCGGTGCGCTTGATGGAGCAAAAGGAATTAGCGCAAAAGAAAATTTTTGTGAAAGAGACAGAAACACAAGTTGGGTGTGAGGGAGAGAATTTTACATATCTATTTGATAAGTGCACAGGACTTTTTTCACAGATTTATTATGCAGGAAAAGAATATTTGGACCGACCAATGGAACTGAATATCTGGAGGGCACCGACGGACAATGACATGTATATAAAAAAGGAATGGCAGCGGGCGCGCTATGACTATGCATATACAAGAGCGTATCATACAATGGTCTATCAGACAGAGGAGCATGTAATTATCAAAAGTACAGTGTCAATGTTGGCGGACTCTGTGCAGCGCATGATGGATTTGCAGATGACATGGCGGATTGATAACAATGGAGAAATCTGTATAAATATTCTGGTAAAGCGCAATTTGGAATTTCCAGTTCTACCACGGTTTGGCATTCGACTGTTTTTAAAGAAGGATTTTGACCAGATAACATACTATGGTATGGGCCCTTGGGAGAGTTATATTGATAAGCACAGAGCGACTAGCCACGGTCGATATCACACGAAAGTGATGGATTTGCATGAACCCTATCTTCGTCCACAGGAGAACGGCAGCCATATGGATTGTGATTATGTTTTGGTGTCAGATGGTAGATTTGTCTGCGCGGCAGTTTCAGAGCATACTTTTTCTTTTAACGCGTCGCGGTATACACAGGAGGAATTGCAACAAAAAGCGCATGATTATGAACTGGAAGAGTCGGGGAGCACAATATTGTGTCTTGATTATGCGCAGAATGGTATTGGTTCCAATAGCTGTGGACCAGAGGTGTTGGAACGGTATCGGCTTGGTGAGGAGGAATTTTTGTTTGCATTGAAGTTGGTATTTTATGAAAAGTATTTGGACCAATAATTTTAAAAAATATATAGAGATTAATCTTTTGGTACTTGATTTTACAACAGATTTCAAGAGGCGATACATTTGTTGAGAGGAGGAATTCTATAATGCAGGAAAAAACATATTTAAAGTGGTATAACAAGGTGGGATATGGTTCTGGGGATATTGCGGGGAATGTGGTGTATGCGTTTTTATCTTCTTTTATCATGATTTATCTGACAAATACAGTCGGACTCAATCCTGGAATTGTCGGCTCACTTATCGCTGCTTCAAAATTCTTTGACGGTGTGACAGATATTTTCTTTGGGGCGATGATTGACAAGACAAAAACTAAGCTTGGCAAGGCGAGGCCATGGATGCTTTACGCATACATTGGCTGTGCAGTGATGCTGGTTGCAATTTTTGCAATTCCAGTGGATATGGGAACAACCGCACAATACATTTGGTTTTTTATCGCGTATACTCTGTTAAATGCGGTGTTTTACACAGCAAATAATATTGCGTATTCTGCGCTTACTGCGCTGGTGACAAAAAACAGTAAGGAGCGGGTTCAAATGGGGTCGTATCGATTTATTTTTGCCTTTGCGACAAGCCTGCTCATACAATCTATCACAGTGGGTGCTGTGGCAGCTTTTGGCGGCGGTGCAACAGGGTGGCGGACCATAGCTATTATCTATGCGGTTATTGGTCTGATTGTCAATACAATATCTGTTTTGTCTGTGAAAGAACTGTCAGAGGAAGAACTGAGTGAGGCTGTGTCAAACAATGTTGATATATCAGAAAAATATGGGCTGATTGACGCGGCAAAACTTTTAATTTCCAACAAATATTATCTGATGATTTGTGGCGTTTATATATTACAGCAGATATATACTGCCATGATTAATATGGGTATCTACTATATGACATATGTTTTAAAAAATGAAAATTTATATGGGGTATTTTCATGGGCGGTCAATATTCCATTGATTATAGCGCTTGTGTTTACTCCAACGCTCGTTGCACGGTGGAAGGGCATGTACAAATTAAATCTCAAGGGATATATGATTGGCACGCTTGGAAGGGCGTTAGTGATAGTGGCAGGGTATCTGCAAAGTGTTCCTCTAATGTTGTTGTTTACTGCGGTGGCGGCAGCCGGACAGGGACCTTGGCAGGGGGATATGAACGCTGTTATCGCCTCGTGTTCAGAGTACACTTATCTGACAAAACACAAGCGTGTGGATGGTACAATGTATTCATGTACCTCTCTGGGGGTAAAGCTGGGAGGTGGCCTTGGAACAGCAATCGCTGGATGGCTTCTTGCGGCAAGTGGATTTGACGGAACCGCGTTGATACAACCAGAATCTTGTATTCAGATGTTATATGTTATGTATCTCTGGCTTCCAATGATTATCAGTCTGATTATAACCTTTGTTCTTTCCAAAATGAATGTGGAGCAGGCAAATGCAAAATTGCGGAATGACTTTTAATTGCGCAAATACCAAAAATATGATATGTTATAGATACTGGTGGTCAAAAATACTAACCGCTCAGTATAAAATGATGTACACAGCTGCATAAGGAAATATGCCGCTTAGCGACTGCGACTGGCGTGATACTCACGGCAAATTTTATTTGTCATGAGTATCATATTGGAGGAATATTATGGAGCAAAAGTATATGAAAAAGAAACCAGTGATCCGCAAGCGAACACCAAAGAATACAACAGGTATTCCAGATAAGTTAAAACAACGGTTTGAATCCTATTCTGGCGTTTCTTTTGACGGAGTGCAAGTGCACTACAATTCTGAGAAACCCGCGCAAATGCAGGCGCTTGCATATACGCAGGCAAATCAAGTTTATATTGCGCCAGGGCAGGAGCGGCATTTGGCACATGAGTTGGGGCATATTGTTCAGCAGCGTCGTGGACAGGTGCGCGTGACAGGAACTCTCAATGAACAGGCACTCAATGACAGTCCTGTGTTGGAACATGAGGCGGATGTGATGGCCGCAAGAGTAACATCAATCAACGGATAATTTCTTCATATTCTCTCCACATATCTTTGATAATGGGTCGTTCTAGCTTTTCATACTCTGCACGAACAGCATACAATATGTGTTCCATGCAGAGTTTTTTATTGTCATGGATGGCCATAACACATGCAGTGTAGATTACATTTTTTATAATACCACCTGTGAAGTCAAATTGTTTTGCCAGGTAGTCTAAATCCAAATCTTTGCACGGCAATTCTGGCGGCAGACAATTTTCCCAGATACCGCGTCGCATTGCAGCGTCAGGAGACTGATATTTTAACACATATTTCATACGACGCAAAAATGCTTTGTCAATACTGCTGTACAGGTTTGTTGCAAGTATTACAATACCATCAAACTGTTCAATGCGCTGCAAAATATAGGAGATTTCCATATTTGCATAGCGGTCTTTGCCGTCCGTCACTTCTCCGCGCTTGCCAAAAAGAGAGTCCGCCTCGTCAAAAAAGAGTATTGGTTTTGCTTTCTGGGCAAATGAAAAAATCTGTTCTAAGTGCTTTTCTGTCTCACCAATATACTTGTCGAGCACATGGGACAGATCAACCTGATATAGGGGAGTTTCGAGTTCTTTTGCAATGGCATGTGCAGTCATAGTCTTTCCTGTCCCAGGAGGACCATAGAGTAATACTGTCACAGCGCGCCCGTAGGGATAGCGGCTTTTTAAATTCCACTCCTCAAATATTCGATATCCTTCGGAGGCACCACGGCAGATTTGTTCAAGTGTCTTTTTTATGTGAGTAGGTAAAATTAAGTCTTGAAATCCCACAGACGGATAGAGCAGTTGTCCTAGTGTAATTTCCTGCTGGTTGTAGAGAAGCGAGTTGCAAATCATTGCAAAATCTTCTGGTTTAGATTGGCTAGCGTGCTGCCACTGCGTCGCCACATAAGCAATTTCACTTGCGGAAAGTTGATAGCGCACGGAGTAGAAAGCACAGTCGATGGGAATCTGATAAAGTGCAGCAAAACCATGAAATACGCACGCGCGCTCCTCGCGGGTTAAAGGATTTAGTGCGATTGAATGCAAATGTGGATAGGCGTCGCTAACAGCAGAAAAGAGAACATCAGTATCTGTGCACAAAATAACTGGAATATCTGCTGTGACAAAAGGGGTGACAGCAATTGCAGCGAGATCAGATAAATCAATCTGAGCCAGCGAGAGCAGGGAAGTAGTGATATGAAAAAGACACACAATTGCATTTTTTAGGAATGCGGCATGGAGTAGCTCATTCCAGAAAGAAGCATTTTCCAAGTTCATTTCCAGAAGTGTTTTACACGCTTTCATATCGATAAGAATCAAGTCTCTTTTCATGCGCTGTGCAATCTGCTTGGCAAGAAAGCGCCTTCCGCCAGAGCCGCTAAGATTAAGAATATGTGTTTGAGAATTAGCATTTTGAGGAAAAACTGGCGGTGAGTTTTGAAGCCATGCGGTGCCTTCTAGGGCATAGTTTTGACGGATAAACATGGGGTGCAGCACAGCATTATGTTGAAAATAGGTTATCCGGTCAGAAAATAATTGGGGGGATAGACTGTCTGACCCTGTCAGATACGAGAGCAGGGCATTATCAATCGCTAGGGCAGCGTAAGGAAGAAGATTCTTGCTCTGGTCTACAGAACAAACTTTTTGTAGTTTTTGCAGCAAGCGCAGAATGTCATTGTAGCTAGAATGTGTCACGCCGTCCAACTCCAAAGCCATCTGTATCGTCACAATATTTCCAGTATAGTAATTTAAGTAGACGGAAAACTCAGGCACATATGCAACGGCAAGACAGAGGTCAAGCGCATTGCATAAGATATTGCTGTCGATTTCGTCTTTTCCACAGATGCGGGATAGAAGGTTATTGTAGCGCGAAGCTTCCAATCCAGTATCACGCTGCCAAGCATCAAGGCATTCTTCCGTCAAGCGTTCTGTAAGCACACGCAGATAGGAAAAGCGTTCAAAACTGTTTTGGCGCCCGGTCTCCTCAAAAAACAGATATGTTTTTAATATAATTCTGTATATAGTAGTTTCCAGAAAGTTCATTGAATAAAAAATCCTTTCTATAAGCGGCACAATCCCTCATGCAGATATACGCATCACCTTTTATTGCGCGGTTAGTTTTTTTGCGTATGCAATATAATACAGTGCAGGTTACTGTATCCAGTCGTGCCATTGTATTCAATCAGTGCCCAGTCCTTGTTTGTAAACTCAAGAATTGTTCCGCCCTTGTTAGGGGGGACTTTTCCAATAATTTTTCCCTGCATAGAAGGTGCATTCCGAATGTTAAGTTTCAGAGTATTCTGCGGAATGTACTTAAAAGTATAAGTCGGCTTGGAATTTGGGATTGCGTTTTCTTCTGGAATGGGTTCTGAGCTTTCTTCAACAGAAGACGTTTCCAGCGATGATTCTTCTATTATAAATGATTCTGTGGAAAAAGATTCTACAGAACCTTCTTCTATAGGAAAGGATTCTGTGGAAAAGGATTCTACAGAATTTTCTTCTATAGGGAAGGATTCTATGGAAAAAGATTCTATAGAAGAAAGTTCTACGAAAGTGTCAGGTTCTGTTTCGGTAATTCGGACAGCAGCTTCGGATACAAGATTGCTATCTGTATGTGATGTCTGCTGCGTTTGGAAAAAGATTAAAATTGCAATGCAGAAAACGCAGATATGTAATAAACTGATAAGAATAAGTATCGTTTTTTTCTTCATAATGATTTCTCCTGTTTTTTAGTCGGTGTTTGTCATAGATTGTTCTGGCAATTTTAGATAGAGTGCAAAGCCAGTGCCTTTTGAACTTTTGGCCCAGACTTTTCCGCCATAGTCATCAATCAGTGCTTTCACCTGAGTTAGACCAAGGCCAAGCCCACCTTTTTTGTTAATGCCCTGATAATTTAGGTCAAAGAGCTTGTCCAGTTCAGATTCTGCTGGCCCCTCCCCTTCATTTTTAAAAATAATAAGACAACCGTCCTCATACGTTGTAATCCGAATGTAGGCGGATTCTGATAACGGGCTAAATTTTAGCATATTGTCAAAGATGTTTCCACAGATTAGAGTAAGCGCTGCTGACGACAGATAAGTGATGGCTTCCGGTGAGGAACAGTTGTAATTAAGGGTAATTTTCTGATGTTCTAAAAGGTCTGCATAACGCTCCAAGTAATCTGCAAAAAAAGCATCTAGGTGGATTGGAAGGGCAGAAGTTAAAGGGCAAGTGTATAGAATGCCGCAATTCGTTGTGTTGGACGCTATATTTTTGTATTGGTTTAACGCGTCATTAAGCTGTTTATTTTCTTTGGCATACAGTTCTTTAGCGGCTGTGAGCTCCTCGATTTGGCGGGACAATTTGGTGTGCAGTGCCTCGATATCCTCGGATAAGATTTCTTCAGAAGGAAGTGGTTCTGGGGTGTGTTCTGCTTTGAACGTCCATATAAATAAAATAGAGATTAGCAAGTAGCACACTGCACACAGAATAGGGTGTTGAAGAAAAAGAAAGCTAATGCCAGCAATGAACAGAATGCTGTTCAGCAGGAATGGAATTGTTTTGCGCATAGGGTAAATCCTTTCTCAAATCTTTTATGCATATGAGCACCCAGAGGAAGAATGTTAGCAAAGCTGACGGGTACCCAGCATGGCGAGTAGGGAAAATGAAACTTTTTTATTTGATTCAAATTATCATACAGAATCATCATACCAAAAAAAGAAAGAAATGAATAGTAAATTTTGACAAAAAAGATTGATTTTGGTATTATTTTTTTGTAGAATGTATATTAAAAAAGATTTATGGAAAAATTTGGGAACAGTGGAGGAGCATGTGTGAAAAATAACCAGTTATTTCCTTTTGAAAGAAACCGCTATTATGCGGGCAAGCTGCTGACTTCGGCGGATTTTAGTGCAGAGCAACTTTATATGAACAATAAGCGACGTTTTTTGAATCGTATCCTGTTTGGGAGTGGGATTGTCTGTGGACTCAATGTGGTAAATCTCGATGATCTGTCAATTTTGGTGGAGAGCGGTGTGGCGATTGATGGGGCTGGTCGAGAGATTGTGGTGGATGCTTCTGTGGTGAAAAAGCTTTCGGGGCTTGCTGGTTTTGATACACTTAATAGCGAGTATGCGGGACTATATATCCGTTATCGTGAGGAGGCAGTTCATAATGTGTACTGCGGTGATATTGGGACAGAGGGAAAAGAGTATGAGAGCAACCGCATTGATGAAGGGTATGAATTGTATGTCAGAGATTGCTGTAATGTCTGTGAGAATGGCGCGGATGCAGTGTCAGCAGATTTTGTTCTAAAGGAGACCGTGCTTGACAATGCAGATTACACTGTCTGGATTCACATGCCATATATTGTTTCAAAGGGACATGCAGTGAAGTTATTGGTCGTGATACGCAAAAATTCTGAGAAGACAAAAGAGTTGTCTTTCTGCGCGAAGATGCAGATGCCGTCCTTTACAGATGTCAAGGGAAATCATGAATTGGACATTAAAATGGAAGGGATACATCTTTCCAAAGGGCAAGTTTTAAGAAAGGATTACTGGCTTCATGTCGAACCAACCGAGACAAAAGAGACGACTGTTTTGTGCCGCAAGGAAGATATGCGGTTTCAAATTGGCGGACATGAGATAGAGCCGGGAGCAGGAATCCAATTTCGGTTGCGCTTGTCAGATTTGCCTCCTTTTGCGCTGACTGTGGGTGAGGTGGGAAAAGCGAATTTGGAGCGAAATCTAAATGACAATACAGGTGAAGATGTGTGTATTGCAGTGCTACAATTGTTGCGTACTGATGTAAGTTGCTTGGTCAGGGAGATAATAGAACAGGGAGTAAAACAATACATTATTACGCCTGGAAAGGCTGGACAGAGAGATGTGCTTATGTCATATTTTGACGGGGACAGTGTGAGTGGAATTGAGCAGACTGCAAGAGAAGAACATGCAGAGACAAAAGACGGATTAGGGCGGGAAGAACTGCAATTGCCCATGACAAGCGGCAGGCTTGAGATACCGCTTGATGTCAATATGAAAAGAGGAGATGTGTGTCTGTCCGAAGAGATTATGCATGGTCTTGGCAAGGGAAATGTGTATGTCGAGGTGGGGACAGAATACTTAGATGATGCGCCTTACAACAGGGGAAGCCGCAGAAATACTGTCTTTGGAAATGCGGAATTGTTTGGTTTTCAGGAGTGTATGCAGGTGGAGACTGCTGTGCGCGTTTTAAATGACAAGGGCAGTTTTCAGGTGGCGGCAAAGTTGTTGGGAGAGCAGAAGAGCATTGTTTTGCAATTGAGCTGGGTTGCAATCAAGTTTGGTTCTGAAAAAGATTTGGATGAGATGCAGGAGGAGGAAAAACGTTCTATTATACCGGAGACGCCGACTGTGCGATTGCGGGCAAAGGAGAGCTATTACTTTAGTGTAAGTTTTCAAAATTTGCAGCCATGCCGATTAAGTTATGAGCTGACTGAGCCGGGAAGTGGTGAGATTACGGCGGATGGTATGTATACGGCACCTGCAAAAGAGGGTGTTTATGAGATTTATATTTACTGTACTGACATGCCAAAGATTTCTACTTATGTGTATGCGGTTGTCAGCAGGGAACTGTTGTAAAGAGTGTTGAAAATACGAGGGAAAAATGGTTCTAAATACAGGGAGGACGACATATCAGGTTATTCGGGAAGTTCTGGAAGGAAAGGCAAATGCTGTGTATATTTGTAAAGAAGCAGGGAAGTCGGGAGCGCCATATAAGACTGTGTGGATTGTGAAGGAGCGCAGAATTGTGAAAGAATTGCTGCAAAATGCAGAGAATTACTGTGGGGAAGTCTTTATGCAGAATGCATATGCAGGATTTGTGTTTCCTTATTTTCAGGAGAGGCCACTGCAAAAATTTTATTTGGGCAGTATCCGAAAAGGCTGCTGTACTTCTCAGCAGGTGTGGCTTGCGCTGGTGGAACAATGCATTATATGTAAACTGCCGCCTGCTGTAGTGCATCTGATTTTGCGTCAGGGGCAGGCACAGATTGCTCCTGATGGATCCGTTTCGCTTGGATTTTTGCTGGATTTGTCAGATTATGACAACACGATACGCGAGCAGGATAATGTTGTTGCCTGCACGGAGGAGATTGTGCGGTTGATACGCCTTGAAGACTTGGAGAAAAAGAACAATATGGTCAAAAAGCAGGCGGTCACATTGTTGGAAAGAAAATTAGAGCGGGAAGAATACCAGGAGTTTATGCAGTTGTATCGGGATATCAGATTGTTTGTCAGGGAGGACAGCGCAGGAAAGAAAAGACATTGGAAGCTCGATGTGCCAGAGTGGGACTGGTTCTATCATCTGCTGTCTTGCATGTGTGTTGTGTTGGTCTGCATGGTGGTGTTACTGATTCTGAGCAATGTTTTTTGGGGAGAGGATTTTTTCTGGAAACTGTTTGGCGGTCCGCTGGATACAATTGGAACAGAAACGCTGCTGCAATAAATGATAGGAGAACATGATTGAAGGGAAAAATCAGAATATTGATTGCAATTATTATGTATATTGGTATTGGTGCTTTGGGAGTCCGCTTTTATCTGCCCTCCAAGGAGTTTATTGTGGAGGATATCACAAGGGATTCTGAGGGAAATATTTATGCCGCAGGAGAGACTAGAACAGGAGTTTATGTCTATCGGCTAGACACTGACGGAACACCGCAACAAATATTTCGCTGCAAAAGTGAGGCAGAAGAGATGCAGCTTTTTTGTCAGTATGAGGCGGGGAAGCTTTACCTTGCACAGATGTGGTATCAAGATGGGATACAATGGTTTAGCGTATGGGAGAAGGCAGAGGGAAAAAATGATTTTCAACGTATTTGGAGAAAATCCATTGTGGAGGATGTGACCCTGACAGATTTTCAAGTGCGGGACGGTATTCTCTATGTGACGGGCGTTGACCAACAGACAGAGAATATTTTGTTATATATTGGTGAGGGCGACACAGAGAGGCGGGTGCGCTTTGAGGCGGATTTTATACCGACTACCGTCTGTTGGGGAAAGAACGGGATGTATACGCTATCTCAGGATAACCACATTTATTTTATTGCTGAGAATGGCATAATGCAACGACGCGAGTTGGAGGAGGTTGTCTTTTTTCTCGCGGATAATAATGGGTTGTATTATCAGGTGAAGGGCAGCGAGGATATTATCTATCTGTTTGAGAATGGTCTTGGCAGTTATATATTTGAGAAAATAGGGGCTGCGTGGAATATTCAGTACTCTGAGAGAGCACAAAATAGTGCTGTGTTAAAAATGTCGCAGGACAACAAAGATGAACTTTTACTGGTAGGATTGGGCGAGGAGACAGTGCAGGTGATTGACTGCACAGCAGTTGATATTCAAGAAAGGGTAAAAAATTTGTGTTTTCCCTTGCTTTTATATACCTTGATTTATCTGGTTGTCTGGATTATATTGGAGTTGTTTTGGCGTCTGGTGTGGAGGCGGCGAAGGCTTCTGTATCAGACAATGGCAGCGTTGGCGGGATTTACAGGTATTTGGTTGGCAGTTACCATTGCAGGCATTTGGTTACATGAGATTGACGCGCAACAGGAACAGCAAAAATTTCTTGCCGACACTTGTATGAATATTCAGAAAGAAAAGCTGATTGCAGCCATAGAGTCGGCGCGAGGAACACTTCAGTATGAGGACTATGAAGCTTCAGGACAACAGAAATCGGTGGAAGAGATTTTTTCAGGAAATGTGATGGGAAATGAAAGCCAGCCCTTTTATATGCGGGAGGAACTTGTTTGCATGAATCAGGATCATCCTGTGTTTCTCTATGCGGAGGAGGCACCTTATGGCAGGCGGGCGGATACTTTTTATGATGCGCTGACTCTCCAAAAAATTCGGGATTGTATCACAATGGAAACCCTTCCAAAAGGTGCACACAAATTTATTGACAAAGTAAATGGAATTTCCTATGCGATGGCAATCTCAAAAATTGGAGATGACAAACAGCAGGTTTGTCTGTTGTCGCGCGTGCCATTGTATGGAATGAATACGCATCAGGAAGTAACAGATGTCTTTTATATTGTGGCGGTTGTCGGCTGGCTGCTGGTTATGCTTGCACTGGCATTTTTCTTGCGATGGAAATGGAAAAATATTGGAATGTTGTGCACAGCAATGGAACGGGTATCTCGCGGGGAGTATGTTGTTGACAGCCGAAGGGCACCAGATAATGAGTTTGGGCTAATGTGGCTGGGATTAGAACGTATGTGCAGAAATTTGCAGCGACAAAAATACAAGACGGATGCGACAATTGAATATCTTGACCAGTATGCGCCACAGAATTTTGAGCAGTTGTTCTCCAAGGAAAAGTTGCAGGATATTCAGATTGGCGAGACAATACAGATGGCGGCGACATTAGGTATGATTTCTGTGATTGATAAAGACACGCTGCTCACTGGAAAACTGCAAAGGCAGTATGTACAGTATGTAAATCAGTTAATGGAGCTGTTATTTTCACAGAGTGAATCCAGCCAAGCGGTTTTTTTGCAAGATGGAAGCAATCTGGAAAATGTCAAAGTGATTTTCCAGGGGGAGGAACAAAGTGCATTGACCGCAGTTCGATACAGTATTGACTGCATGGAAGAATTGCTGGAACAGATTGAGGACACTTATGATACCAATCCTTTTATTCTGTTGCATACAGATCAGTTTTACTGTGGACTTGCAGGCGGCAGCAAACAGGTGTATCCCTATGTGACATCAATTGAGATGGATACGCTGAGTCGCTATATTGATGAACTTAAACATAGCGGTGCACGCGTTGTAGTGACAGAACAGACTTGGCAGCAGGTGTTGACGCAGGTGCAGGGGCGCCGCATTGGCTATGTGACTTCCGCGGATGAAAAAAGTAAATTTTGGTTGTATGAGCTTTTGGATGCGTGCCCACAGATGCAGAAGCTTGGAAAATTAAAGAACAGAGAATGTTTTGAACAAGCGCTGGAAATGTACTACAATGATGAATTATATTCGGCAAGAAGTACTTTTACAGATATTGTTCGGGAATGTCCTGAGGACGGCATTGCGAAGTGGTATGTGTTTGCCTGTGATGAGCGACTAAATAAGGGAGCAGACAAGGATAGCCATCATGAATTGTTTTGGGGTTCGTTTGCATGTGGGGGAGGAAAACGGACATGAAAGAATTTCTGGCGCGCTTTTTTGACATAAGACCAAAGGATGACAGGGATTACTGTACTTTTTTCTTTTGGCAGATCAGCAGAAAACTTGCCATGGTGTTGATAATTTTTATCATTGTGTGCTGTGTGTGCCTGCTGTGGAGCATGAAACCTGCAAGACTTTTTCAAAAAGATACGACATATAGGACATATCGCTACAATGCGCTCTCCCTTAAGTTTGCCACAGGAAAGGTGAAGATTCTAGGAAAATCTGGTTACACAGCATATATTGGTGATGTGGAAAATGGCATGGTAAAGGGAAAAGGAACTTTGTATAACGCGCAGGGAACGATTGTGTATGAGGGAGATTTTGACGCCAATGCTTATAATGGCACAGGAAAATATTATGGTCAAAATACGCAGCCTGTGTACGAGGGAACATTTCAGGACAATCTCTATGATGGTGTGGGGAAACTGTATCGTGCGGATGGGACATTGTTGTATGAAGGAAATTTTGAAAAAGGTTCTATGGAGGGGGAAGGGATACTGTACAATACAACACAGGACAAAATATATCAAGGTTTTTTTCAGGAGGATGCAATTTTTTACCAGGAGTTTCTTGGAAAAAGTGCAGCGAAGACGGCTGAAATTTATTTGGGAAAACGGGAAGTTTATACAGGAGAGCAAATTTCTTGTGTCCATATGAAAGAGATTGACGCTGTATATTTCGGCACAGACAGGCGTGATGCGCTGGAGGAGATGTTTCAGATATCTGGACTGTATGTGCTCAAACCGCAAATCTGTTTGGAAGGGAAAACATTGGATCGAATTTCACAGATTACACAGGTGTTGGACACACCAGTTTACCAAGGAAATACCTATCTGTCACCGGAGGATGAAATTGCTTTAAATTTATGTTGTGATACATTAGGAGACGCAGTTCTTTATGGAAAAGCGAATTTTCAGAGCAATAAAATTTTTGAGGATGTGACAGAAGTCAGCAGTTTTGAAAAGGCTTATCAGGCGTACATTTACGTGTATGATAAAGATGGGATTTTGTATACCTTTTTTTGCAAGGACAAGGATGCGGGTTTTGATTTTTATCGAATGGAGGAGTGAAGCGCATGGTTTTTCAGAATAAAATCACAAAAAAAGTATTGTGGATTCTGTTTCCTGTGCTGCTGGTGCAGTCTGTTCTGTGTGCCTGTCCTCTGCGCGTTGAGGCCGCACAAAAATTATCTTTGACAAAAGCGCAGAGTTTGGCTGCGGCCAATTCGGTAAATCTAAGGAAAATACAGAATAAAATTGAAATTCAGGAGATCAAATATGCCACAGCAGTCAAGTCGATTAAAATGAAAAAGAAGAATATGGCGACATTTCGCTGGACGCCCTTGCTCTCGTTTAAATTTCCACAAAAGCCGACCTTGGCGGATGAATATGAGTGGCAGTACAAGCCATTGCAGATTACTTGCGTGATGAATGGATTAAAACATCAGTTGCAAGACGAATTGCTTGCCGGAAAGGAGAAGGTTTCTATTCTTTTTACAGAGGTTTATATTTGTCAAGAAAAGATTCGCTTTTATGAACAGAATCTAGCAGCGGCAGAGGAAACCTTGAAGCGCAACCAAATTCGACTGATTTCTGGGGATGCATCACAGGCTGATGTAGCGCGTATGGAGAAAAAGGTAAACAGACTGACAACCGACATATCTTTACAGACACGAACTTTTGAAAATAAGAAAAACCAGCTCTCAAAACTGATTCATCTCGATGTCACTTCAGGATATACGTTTCTCAATCCTTTTGCAGAGGCTGATATTCCGCGCAGTGTGCTAGATTCACTTGTGACATACACTTTGAACAATGACCAGAAGTATTATGAGACAAAACTTGAGACGGCACTATCTCTTGAGAGTTTAAATATGATGAAAAGTATGATGCGCAATCAGTACGGAAATAAAATAAATTGCATTGAACCATATTTGCAGCAGGCGTTAAACGGAGAGGTGATTGACAGTTCAAGTTTTAAGAAAGTATATAATCAAATGCTGGTAGACATTGATGCACCATGGAATGGAAGTATCCGAATCCTGTTTATCCGAATCAATAAGGAGTGGTTTAAGGGCGCTGTAGCGGGTTCGCGTTATGTGGAAGATGACCCCTATGCATTGTACTCTGGGGCACTGGAATATGCAGACGCAGTGCGGGAACAACAGTCTGTAAAAGAAGCACTTGCACAGATGGTGCGAAATGACTTTGAGACAGTAAAGACAGCACAGCTTGCATATATGGATGCATTGCAGACATGTGATGAGCTGGAAACGGATTTGAGAAAAAGTACAGAGTTAAACCGACTTGGAAAGTTTAGCTATGGGGAACTTTCCGACATTCAGCAGGAATATGAAGAGCAGGAACTGGCAGCGCTAGAGCTTCTAGGAGAGTACAGCAAACTTCTGTACGCCTATGACAGGCTGACCTGCGGAGGCATCACAGCGTTTTTGGAAGGAACCGATATTAATATGAAAGCGGCGCAGGGAGGAAACAGCTTTCTTGCAGATGAGGTGAAGGGCAAAGCATACTATTATATTGAACATGCGGTGGAGGATAATCTTTTCCGGTTGGGCGTCAGTATTCCAGAGGATTATTTTGCAGAGGATTCTATGGAGATCACACACTTTGCATTGTATGTGAATGAAGAACAGATTGGAGATAAAACGGATGTGAAACAGGTACTAGAACACTTGGCACTCAATCTTGACAAGACGGAAAGCGTAAAACTTTATCTATATAATCAGCAAGAACTGATAGATGTCTGTGAAATTGATGCGTCAGTGTATCAGGATGTGTTGGATATCAAGGGCGGATATACGCTGATACAGGAAAAGAGTGTGCGAACAGTCGCTACGTACACATATCATTTGGATGATAGTACTGGTTTGGTCACACTTTCCCTCTCGCCTAAAAGCGGGGAACCAATTGCGTACTATCGTCTGGAAAATAGAGATGGGAATCGTATTTTGGGAGATGAGTTGATACCAATTCAAATGGAATTTCGATATCTTGCGCTTTTAGTTGGCGACGTATCCCAGTTGCAAGTAGTATTTTATAATGCGGAGGAGCAGCTTTTATATCGAGGGGATTTTGTGGCAGCTACGGCTTCGATAACCGTACTAGAGCGTGTTTGAAAAATCATTCCCATCATCTGCACGCCCTACTTTGCGTGATATTTACACCAAATTCAGGTTATATAGCCCGCTATGCGCCCTTCATTTGGTGCAAATCTCCCACAAATTGTGACGCACATCTGACGGAAAGCATTTTTCAAACACGCTCTAGAAGAATAAAGAAAGGAAGGCAATGTGGTGGGAAACCTGACCAGATTAATCATGCGTCATCAAGACGGACGCAGAAAAAAATATACAAAAATTGGTGTGTGTGTAATCTTGTTGTCAGCAGTTGCCGCACTGCAATTTAGAACAGCCTCCGCGGCGCTTTTTCGCAAAGAGGAGGCTGTACATATCGATCCAAGTACAATAGAAAACGCGACGCTTGCCATAGGCACGCATTTGATTTATCTGCATTCTTTAAATGAGGAAATCTATGCAACTGCGCTAGAGTCTGCGTCGGATTCTGGACAAGATAAGTGGTATTATAAATCAGAACTTGCCGGAGGAATGTGGTTAGATATCAGTGATGCAGGTTCGATAAAAGACATTACAACAGCAGGAAAGATTGTGGATGACAGCAAGATAGAAGCACTTTATTTTACGCATCACACAAAGTCAGATGGAATTACCTATGATTTAAAGCATAATACGCAAGTTTGTATATTTGACATTCAAAATGTGTATGAATTGGAATTAATGCTGGAATTAGAATCGCTAAAATTACAGTATGACACCATATTGGAATCCAAAAGCAGCACAAAGACAGCGGTGCGCAATCGAAAACTTGTGGAGAACTTCTGGAAAATGCAAGTGCGGTCAGATATGACAAATCAGTGTGACACACAGATACAGGTATTGCAAGGGTATTATAATGAGCTGGTGATAAATGGTGCAGACAGCCGAGAAACACAGACAGTATTAAAAGTGATGGAAAAGATAGATAATGCAAGAAGGGCGGCTGTGTTGAGTATGGTTGACAACGGGCTTGTTTCTTTGCAGGATGCAGTTGCAAATGTGGAGGAGGAGGAGGGGGCGTTGGAATTAGATGACAATCTTCTCACAGCAGTTGGTGACAGTCAATATGCGGTTGCGGAAAGCCTGACCAAGGCACAGGGAAATATGCTCGTAAAGGGCAATACTGTTGTTTCCGAAGCAGAGTACGAATTGTCAGTGGAGATGATATCCAATGCAGAGGGAAACAATTATTTTCAATGTGATGAGCAGAATCAAAAGTTGCAATGCCTTGACAATATCAATAGCGGAAGAATTGTTCAAAGACAGGAGGAGTTAAATCTATTAAATACGCTAATTGAGGTGGCGGACAAAAAATATAGCGAAAGACTAGCAAGCGGTGTGACACAGCAGTATGCCACATTATCTGCAAAGAATGTGTCCCATGCGGCTTTGCAAAGTAAGATGCGAGAAGATATGATGGAGGCAGATGCAACACGAGGTGAACTACAGTTCTTGATACAGGCAAAAGTGGACCGACAGGAGAATGATGAAGCACAAAATTATGTGCGCTCAAGAATACAAAGTGCATCGACGTTTAAAACAGTTATTAAGACAGATGATTACAGGCAGGAGTATCAAAACAGTGTGACCCTTTATCTTGATTGGTTAAATAGTCTTTTGTCTAAGATGAAGGACGAGGACGGTAATCAGACCAAGGAAGAACTGCTATATGAACAGAAGGCTGCTTTGCAAGAGCAAAAGTTGCAGGCGCTTGACAGTCTGGATTTGGATACCGCCAAAAGGATTGATGCAAAAATTACTGAGATTGATAATAAGATAGATACTTCGCAGGCGGTACTTTCAAAGCAATTGCGGGAGTTGATGGAGCAGAAAGCGGTGTTGGAGAAAAAGCTTGCAGAGAATCTACAAAATTCACAGAATGCAGATTTACAGGCAGAATTGAGTAAATTGGAGGCAGAGATTGCAGACTGTCAATCCAATCTGGCATCAGACAGCCAGACAGCAAATATTATGACCTGTAAAAATGAGATTTTACGCCTGATTGCGAAGGGAGACACCAGTGAAGCGACCTACGGTCTATTAGAAAGTGACGTGAAACTATTGACGGAAATGATGCAGGAAGGTTCTGCGCTTGCACAGCAGGCGTCGAGAGAGGTATACCAAAAACTTCTTGCAAAATCAGAACTTGAGGGAGTGAAGGCTTATCAGGATTTGCAGAATCAGATTGAAACTGCCCTCTCTGAGAGTACAATTAATGTAAGTTTGTCAGGTGAATTGTCCGCTTCTAGGACAGAACAAGTCATTGCAGATATATTGGGGATTGATACACTGTTTGATGCGAAAGGGAATTTATCGAAGGAACTGATGGCGCTATGTGATTCGTCAACAACACAGTCAGAATCGAATCAGGAGGATTTGGCAGCAGCTTTGATTGCGCTTGCACATTTTGGGCAGGAGACAGATATAGAATCGATTCAAGCACTTGCACAGGGATTGGCGACAGCGCTAAATCAGTCCAATTCCAATATAATTTTTCAGGTGGAACAGCAAGGAGGAATCGCCTATATTTCAGCGGAAACACTCGCGACATATCTAGGATATCGGTATGTGTGGAATGACACCAAAAAGAGTGCTGTATTGTCAAAAGGCAGACAGTTTTTCCGTTTTACAGCATATCTTGACACAGTGGAAACAGAGACAGGCACGACGAAGAAAATGAAGCGTCCCGCGGAATTTTTTGGGGAGTTGTATCTTCCAGATTCGTTTGTGCAGGAACAGTTTGACTGTTATTGCTCGGAGATTTCTGGTACTGATTACGCGGTGCTTATAAATCAAGATACCATGGAAAAATCACAAGAAATACTGTTGGAATTGCGGCAAAGACAATCTGAGGAAGGAGGCTTTTAATGGGTGTGATTGTAGTCACAGGAGCGAAGATGTTGTGTCCATTTGGCACAGTTCCCGCAAATCTTACCGTCACATCTCAGACAACTGTGTTGGCAGAGGGAAAGCCTGTGGCGACAATACAAGATTGCGCGCCGAATGTCAATATTTCTAGTTTTGGCATGTGTTCTTCTATAGCAAATCCACAGGTGGCGTCAGCGACGGCAGCGGCGCTGGGAGTGCTGACACCACAGCCATGTGTTCCAGCGGTTGCGGGTACATGGATTCCAACGCAGACAATGTGTCTGGCGGAGGGAAAGCCTTGTCTGACGGGTGACGCGTCAGCCGTGTGCAGTTATGGCGGTGCACTGAACATTATTGATGCGGGGCAGAAGACAGTGGTGTTTTGATGGGGCAGCATCTATATAATCTTAATTTATATTGATTATTTATTATTAAATTTCAGAGAAAAAAGAAAGGAGCATAAAAATGGCCGAATATTTATCACCCGGAGTATATGTGGAGGAATATGATAATTCTCCGCGTTCCATTGAAGGAGTCGGAACAAGTACTGCTGGATTTGTGGGAATGGCTGTGAGAGGGGCAACAAAAGGTGCACCATCGCTTATCACAAATTTTGCGGAATTTCAGCGAGCGTTTGGCGGATATCTGAGCGTATTTACACATGGAGAGTATCGATATCTGGCGGGCAGTGTGGAACAGTTTTTTGCAAATGGGGGCACGCGCTGTTATGTTGCGCGGGTGGCTGCGCCAGATGCTTGTGTGGCAAAAGCAGACAGCGGAATCTTACATATCTGTGCTGCAAATGAGGGTGTCTGGGGAAATCGCATTCAGGTGCGCGTTGCGTCTGTGACTAAGAAGAAAATTCAATTGCTGGAAAAGGTTGGGGAAACATCTTATAAGGCAAAAAGTGTTGACGGACTGTTAGAGGGTGACTTGGTGGTGTTTGGGACATCGTACAATCGTATTATCGCTATCTTTGACAATATTATTACTTTTCAGGAGACATTTGCAGAGGATCCTGTGGATGCAGGACTTGTGCCAAGGAAATTATTATATTTCGTGGAGACAGAGATTCAAGTTCGATATGAGGACAAAACAGAGGTGTACACAGGACTTAGCCTAAATGTGGCGTCCCCAGATTATCTGGAACATCGAATGCAGAAAAGTGAGCTTGTGCGTGTTCATGTAGATGTGTCAGACAGACTTGAAAATCCTGTTATGCAGATTTTTGGAACCGATCAGTTTGCCGGAGAAATAATATTGGCGGGCGGCAGTGACGGCAATATGAATGCAGTCTTTGCGGGAACTTTTATCGGGGAGGATAACGGACCAGGAAATCGCAGTGGCATTCAGGCATTTGTGGAGAATGATCAGGTGAGTATGCTTGCAGTTCCAGGAATTACTATGCCAGATGTGATGGTTTCGCTGGTGGCGCACTGTGAGAATTTGGGCAGTCGTTTTGCTGTGTTGGATATGCCACAAACGTACACAAACACAAAAGAGCTATTGGAATATCGCGAGATGATAGACAGTACCTATGCAGCAATGTATCACCCTTGGATACAATGTTTTGACCGTGCGACTCAAAAAGCAGGCTTTTTCCCGCCATCTGGTGCAGTGATGGGAATTTATGCGCGGACAGATATTGCGCGTGGAGTACATAAAGCACCTGCAAATGAGACTGTGATGTGCTCTGATCTCAGCATAAACTATAGCAAAGGAGAGCAGGATATTGTAAATCCAGCAGGGATTAATTTAATCCGTCGGATTCCAGGACAGGGAATTCGCGTGTGGGGTGCAAGAACTGCGAGCAGCAACAGCGCCTTTAAGTATGTCAATGTCAGAAGGTTGTTTATCTATGTGGAGGAGAGTATTCGGGCAAATACAAACTGGGTGGTATTCGAGCCTAATGACGCAACATTGTGGACAAGGGTTCGCATTACAATATCGTCCTTCCTGGATACTTTGTGGCGGAGTGGAATGCTGGCAGGGGCAAGTCCAGAAGAAAGTTATTTTGTTGAGATTGGCACACCCACCATGACAACAGATGATATTAAGAACGGGCGCCTTATCTGCAATGTTGGGATTGCGCCATCACGTCCAGCAGAGTTTGTAGTTTTCCGAGTGACACAGTTTACAGCGGATGCGAAATAGAGAACATAATATAAAAGGAGAAAAAGAATATGGCAGCATATGATAACGGTTCGGGTCTTGCATATCCGTTAACCAAAATGAATTTTCTTGTCACAGTGGATGCAGTGAACGGTACAGCGGCATTTAGCGAGGTTAGCGGTGTGGAAGCTTCTGTGGATGTAATAGAATTTCGCCAAGGAAATGCCCACAGTTTGGCGCCAGTTAAGATTCCCGGATTAGTAAAACATGGAAATGTTACACTAAAAATGGGATATACGTTGGACAGCGCCTTTAAGACGTGGATACAAAAGTGCGTTAGTGAGACAAGAGGGGAGATGCCCCGCTCCAAGGTGTCCATTGAATTAATTGATATTAATACAGGTGCACCCTCCACAGCAGTAACAAGTATTCAGGGAACGAGGGTTTGGGTGTTGACCAATGCGTGGGTGGCAAAATACAGTGCGCCAGACCTAAATGCAACAGCAAATGAAGTGGCAATTGAGTCCGTGGAGCTTGCCTATGAGGAATTAGTTATTCCTAATTAAGAGCTGCTATGCAATTTGGTATACTCACGGAAAATAAAATTTGCCGTGAGTATCGCACCAGCCACAGCCGCGAAGCGGCAGATTTCCTTATGCGGCTGTGTGCATTACCTTATACTGGCGGTCAGCCTTTTTGACCGCCAGTATAATAGCGATTGTAAGATAAGGATTTCATAGGGGAGAAAAAGAGAATGCAGACAGTATATGAATTTGATTTGCCCAAAGGGTATGTGGATAGTAGCGGGGAGGTTCATCGGCACGGAAAAATGCGTCTTGCGACAGCAGGAGACGAGATCAGTGCAACAAGGGACCCGCGCGTGTTAAACAATCCTTCTTATCTAAGTGTTGTGGTGTTATCTAAGGTTATCACTGAGTTGGAGGGCGTGGAGATGGTTACAACGACCTTAATTGAAAAGCTTTTCACTGCAGATATGGCTTTTTTGCAGGATATGTATCAGAAAATTAACAATGTGGAACCTATTATGATCAAAGTGGTCTGCCCTTCCTGTGGGCAGACACATGAGGTTCCCCTAAATTTTACGCGAGAGGGATAAAGCTGTACCCTATTGAGGAGTTGTATCGAGAAATGTCTTTTATCTCCTACTATTTTCATTGGAGTGAGGAGTCCGTCCTAGGTATGGAACATACAATAAGGCGAAGATGGTGCAGTGAAATTTCCGATATCAACAGAAGCTTAACCCCCTCGGAAAATAAAAAAGAAAATCCACGAGAGATTAGTATATTGGATATGAAACCGACAAATAGACTGCGCGAATAGCAATCAAAATTTCAATAGACAGGAGGTGGATGGATCGCAATGCCAACAGAAGAATTTGTAAACAATCCAATCCCAAACTATATTTTTCTGCTCAGGGTAGATGCGCTTTATGATGTGCCGTGCACAAAAGTGAGCGGAATCACACAAGAAAAAGAATATGAAAATATTATGGAAGGCGGCGTGAACGATTATGTGCAGTTGCGGGAAAAGCCGGTTTCTAAGCCCAACACGCTACAAATTGAGCGCTATATTGGAGAGAATTATTTTGACCCGCTTCCTGTGGGATATCAATGTGCAATGCCGCTGGTTCTCTATGTGGGGCGCTATGTTCGTGATTTTAATCATGCTGTCATGACGTTTACTTTTTCAGGTGCAACGGTTATCAGCAAAAAGTTTGGAGAATTGGATGCGGAGAAAGGCGGACTTATGTCTGTGACGACGGAGATTGCCTATCAGCAGGTTACAGTTGAGAATGCAAACGCCAGTGAAATCAGAGAACAATGGCACGATGGGAGTCGATTTTAAGGCAAAGATAATTTGCGCTATGATAGGGGGGGGAACACATGTGCTAATACTCAAAAAACCAATGCAGTTGCAGAGTATTTCGGGAATACAGATGTATTCCGACAAGCTAGGAGAAAAAATAATTGCAAACTATCAATTGATTGGTATGGAGATTACAAGTGCAGACCTTCTTCATATGATGGTGCAGGAGCCAGAGCTATTTTTAAATTCAGAATCTTTTGGTATAATGACAATAGAGAATCCAGTACATGCTACGAACCAGATAAAACTCGAAATGATAAATCAATTGGTAAATCGATTAATATTGTATTTTTCGCCAGATTTTACCTATCAAGATGAAGTTTTTGTTGTATCTATATTGCAGAAAATTGGCATTTTTGATGTAAATGAGTTTATGCAGCAGATTCACCGCCATATGGATCACAATCTGTTGTTGGCAAAACTTTTTCATCTTTATGGTTCGCAGAATAAGAAAATTACAGAGACGGTTCATCTTTTTCAGGCTAGATTACAGCAATCTTATCAGGAGGTAAATAACTTGCAAAATGCTTGGGATACGGACTATAAGTTTGTCTACTATTTGCACAATGAAGTTTTTGAGCGCTTGATGACAGCAGAGTGCAGTCATATTATTTATTCGTATTATTGTCAGATGGATAAAAGAAAGGCAACTGCGCAGGGTGTTCGGGAGGCTGCATGGGCGGAACAGGCAGATGTGATTCAGCTTTCACAGATGCGCAAGATCATGTTCTGTCAGACCAATCCTGTAGCTTGGCAGGAGGATCTTTATTATGAGAGAAAGCATTTTGCGCAGGAGTCTTTGACAGAGCAAACGGTGATGCAGCGCATTGGGGCTGCAATTTTGGAAAATATGATTCAAAAGCTGCATGGAGTATGGCTGCGTGAAAAGAGCGTTTTATGGAGAGATTATAAACAAGTGTTTTGTCAGAGCGCTACAGATGTGCTTGAACGGTTTTGGTACTTTCAAAGGAAACAGACAATTGAGATGCAAAGATATGAGGCATATCTTAACGGAACATATATTCTGAAACAAAATGAGTGGAAGTTAATGCAGCTTTTGGACCAGTTGGACCTTTTTTATAACCGTGCAGATAAGGAAAAAGTAGAAAGAGAAGTTGTGCTTTCTATCTGGGAGAATCAAAACCTGCAAAAACAACTTATGGGGAGAATCCAACTTGAGGAACGGCTGGCAGTACAAAATTATTTGCGGGATATTGGTTTGCAGGAAGAACAGGAATATCAGGCGGAAATCAATTCCTTTCAGAAGATAAGAAATCAGTGGACTGCATTAAAACAGCAAATGCAAAATGAAAAAACTATTGATTTGCTGGCAAATCAAGAAATGCGAAATAATATTAATATCCAATCAAATCAGGAAATGCGCAACAATATTAATATTCTACAATGGCGTGAAACACAGAAGTATTTCACGCGCGATTTGACTAGAAATTGGAATAATAAATTGCCTGTTTTGCATCATTATGTCGTTCATTTTTCTAAACAGCGACAGCACATTGCTGTTGAGGGTTTACCACATATGGGTGCAAATCATACGAATCATAACTTTAATTTTTATTTTGATAAAATACGAAATAGCTTACAATGGCAGGAAATCCGTGGACAGAAGTCAAATACGTCGTTGGAACGTCTATATACGAAACAGAATCAAGATAAGGATATAGACGATCAAGAATTAAAAACAATATTGGATTTTATTTACGGGAAACAGAGTCAAAACAAGCAAATCGACAAGCAAGAGTCAAAAACAATACAAGCTCTTACATATATAATAAGAAATAAAGACAAGGAAGTAGACGAAGAACCGTTCAATATGTCGCTGGAATACTTGCAAAATCAGCAGAAAAGTCATTATAATTATATGGACGAGTTCTTGCAAAAATATGCAGAATTTGTATCGGAACAGGAAGTGCCATTTTCAGAGAATAAAAGGTTGTTAGATGAAATTAATCAGCACAATTTACAGATGAAACATCGATTGGATAGTGAAGATATTACTTCTGCGAATAAGAATACTATAAGGCGTGTGGCTGTTGACCCGAAAAAGGCGAGACGGAGTGCGTTGCGTGCGCTGGAAAATCCACAGGAGGCGCTTCGTGAAATCTATACTTATGCAACTGCCATTGAGGAGGAGCTGCCACCAGAACTGGAGCGAATACTACGCATTACAGACGAGAACACACAGCTATTTTACAGACAACTTTTAGGATATCAAAATGTTCATTTGCCAAGAGAACAAAATCGCACACAAGACAATAATATTTCCAATACGAACAGCAAAGACAGTATGAATACAAGAATACAATTTCTCACGGAGAAAGAAACTATTAGTGAGCGTGTATTTCCTAATTTATCTGTGGAACAATCAGAAAATACAAAGAGACCAATTTTTTTCGATAAAATTGAATTGACCTTAAAGCAGATAGAGGAATATGAGCGCAAGATTTATTTGGAAAGCATCGTGCAGCAATCCGCTGATTCTCTAAAAGGATTCCTATTTTCAAAAAGTAACATATTGTTAGAAAATATAGCATCTCTAAAAAACAGCGTTTTGCTAGAAAATTTAGCATCTCTGGAAAATTATGAATGGAAAGGGATTGATTTTGCGCATAAGCCGGAACTGCAACTGACAGAGTATTTGGAAGACTTAGAAAATAGAGTGCTTGAGTCGTCGGACCATATCCAGCAAAGAAAATTGTTTTATGCAGAATTAGAGCAGTTAAGACAGCAACAGATCGAGCAGCGTCAGCTTGCGCAGCAACAACTGCAAGATATTCGACAAAAATTGCTTCGTGAAAGCCAGCAACAGCTTACGCAGATGGTAAACCACAGCTTAAAGACACAGGTTCATGTGATTTCGGATATTGTCTATCATGAGTTGGAGCGAAGGTTAAAGAATGAGCAGCGCAGAAGGGGCTATTGAAAAAACGTTTGAGAGGGATACACATGCATAATGAAGAGATAGAAAAGGCATATATACAAGTGTTTCACAATGAAAATCCAGCGATGGATAATAAGCCAAATCTTGATGTGGTAAAAGATAAGTTGTCTGGCAATAACGAGAAGAATAATAACAAAGGGCAGGACATTGATATTATTGAGGTTCCGTTTAATCCGTCCACGCTGTCCTTTTCCATGCGTGACAGAGCATGGTCATTGAAGGAAAACGAACGAAAAAAGAAAATATCTTTGCTTCAAAGTGGTCAGAAGGAAGTGGCGACCTCTTTTGCAGAAAATCCAGATCCATCCATTAGCGTAAGTTTTGGGCTGATATTTGACAAAACAACAGAGAAAAATGCAGATGTACAGCCAGATGTGCAACAATTCCTTGCACTGGTTCAGGACCCTTATGTGCGCCAGATAGCTTTTTGCTGGGGAGATTTATCATACAAAGGACTGCTGAAAAATGTAGAGACAGAATATGTGCTTTTCAATGCGCTTGGAACACCTACAAGAGCCACAATAAATCTGACTTTGGAAGGAGTTTAAGGCAGAATGTGCCAGGAGACATTGCAGAAGGCAATCTTAAAAATTGATTGCGGGAAAAAAAAGAAAAATGCATTGACTAATACGGCGGACAATCAAAAAAAATCAAAAAATCAGTCTGCGAAAAGAGCGCTGGAACAAGGGGGAAACAATATCACAGCACAGGAAAAAGCGCAGGATGGCGCAGAAATTACAGTGCAGTACAATCCAGCCACTATCAAGTATCATGCAAGTGTGACAGAGAGCAGCAATATTAAATATGAAAATCAGGGCGATATAAATTATCAGATTGCACCAGTCACAGGTGAAAATTCTGTTGAGATGTCTTTTACCTTAGTATTTCACAGCCATTTTTCTGGAGATACTTCTGTGCGGGAACAGATGGAACACATTCTTGATATGATTCGCCAAAGTCCAACTCGTCAGGTGGAATTTCGATGGGGAAAGATACATATGGAGGGAAGGCTGGTCTCTTTTTCGGGAGAGTACGATATGTTTGATGCATCGGGAATTCCTGTTAGCGGACATATGGATATGACCATTGAGCGCGCAACAAAACTGGAAAAAAGGTAAATAATATAAGGAAATGTAGAAAAATAACTGACGCATCTTGACTTGGCTATTTCTCCGATTATGCATGCCAAAAAGCCTCGCCGTAGCCCGCTACGCCTACGTTTTTTGACATACCTCCTCGAAGAAATATCCTACGCAATCTGCATCACTTATCTTCCTACAATTCCTAAGAAATTGAGACAGAAGGGAACAAAAGATGCTGGAAAAAAGATATTGCGATATCAGAAAAAAATATGGCGCGTTCACCTATCCAGTTGTCACACTGCAAGTTGGCGATAAACTGTTTTCTGAAAATAAACATCAATTAGTGCTCAGCAGTATTGAGGTGGATTTGAGCTGCGGTCTGGAAGCATCCGCTGTTACATACTCAATTTACAATGTCTACAATCTGGAAAAAGGATGTTATGAATTTTCTTATTTTAAGGACTATGTACAGTTGGGAAGCGCTGTCACAGTCTCTATTGGGTACAATGGGGCGGAGGAAGAAATCTTTGTCGGTTTTGTGGCACAGACGCGCTTTGTATCCAGCGATGCGGATATGCATCATGTGGAAGTTACCGCTATGGATGCAAAAGGGCTAATGATGTCTGGCAGCTATGCAAGACAGATGTCAGCAAACAATTATGGGGATGCAATCAGAGAGATTTTGAGTCAACCGCTGTATCAGAAAATGAATGCAGAAGGAATTTATCGGTCCATTCAGATAGAGGATACACCAGATAAAAACAATGGTAATACAAATAACAAAACGACTTCATACACGGTGGAGATGGTTTCAGAGAGCGACTATGAATTTATTGCGCGTGCGGCAAAGCGTTTTCGCTATGAGTTTTTTGTGGACACAGGTGTGATTCTTTTTCGGAAGGCAAAGCAGCCTGCGGAGAAGTGTCTGCTGGAGATTGGAATGGAACAAGGAGTTCTAGGATATGATTTGACCTACGATATTACAGGCTTAGTAAAAAGCGTAGAGGTTCGGGGAATGGACACTTCCAAGGCAGCGATGGTCTCCGCAGTGAAAAATGTTTCCAACAAAATATCAACGGGAAACAGGGCAAAAGCATTGATTGGACAGACACATCGAATTGTGATTGACGCCAATGCAGTGTCGAAGGAGCAGGCACAATATCGCGCAGATTCCTTGATGGAGGATATTTCCTACCGGTTTGGAACACTTGTTTGTGATTGCGTTGGCATACCAGAGTTAAAGCCAGGGCATTTTATTCGACTGACAGACCTTGGCGGTCCCTGTGACAATCGTTTTTATATTACGCAAGTGCGGCACAGTATGTCTTCTGAGGACGGATATCACACACATCTTACGGCGGTGGCGGCTGTGTTGGAATAATATATTTAAAAAGGAGATTATAATGGCACTTTTTGATGTATTTGATGCGGTGTCAGAGAAGCAGGTCACAAAGACGGAATATGGAGATGAGCGGATTTATGGAACGGTAGTTGGAATTGTGGCAGAAAATTACACACAGGAAATGCCTGGGCGGCTGTGCGTCACAATTCCAGTGCGGGATACAGACGCCAATCAACTGAAATGGGCAAAGGTGGCAATGCCTTATATAGGTCCTGGGTGGGGGATTTATTTTTTACCCGAAAAAGGAGATCAGGTGCTTTTGATCTTTGAGGACGGCAATATAGAAAAGCCTTATGTTATCGGTTGTATTCCAAAGGATAAAGACAAGTTTCTAAAAAAAGCAGCAGACGAGCATAATCAGGCGAAACAAATACAGACGCGAAATGGAAGCAATATTTCGTTTTGGGATGACGAAAATGAAAATGGCGCAAAGGATAAAATTACAATAGCGACAGCACAGGACGAGCATCATATTGATATTGACAATGAGGCAGATAAAATTGCAGTGTACGACAAGGAGAAACATTGTCTTGTGGAGATGAATACACAGAAGGGAAGCATGAAAATCCATGCGGAACAAAAGCTTGAGATTACTGTGGGAGACACGATTCAAATTGTATTGAATGGTGAGAGTGGCAAAATGAGTATTGAGGCAAAAAAGCTTTCTGTGGAGGCGTCTGCCAACATAAAGATTGAGGCGGATGGCAATGTGAAAATTTCGGGTAGACAGGTGAGTACAGAGGCGACATCGCTCTTAAAAAACGAGAGCAGTGGAATGTTAACGTTAAGCGGAAAGCCTGTAAAACTGGGGTAATAATTGTGAACCATAAGGAATTGTAGGAAAATAAGTGATGCATAATCGGAGAAATAGCCAAGTCAAGATGCGTCAGTTATTTTTCTACAGTTCCTAACATTGCGAAAGGAAAATAGAGATGGAGGACAATACATTTCTTGGAAGTGGACTTAAATTTCCATTGCAGGTAAATCCCGCCACAGGGCGGATTGTGATGGTGGATGGTGTACAGAGTGTGCGAGAATCGATATACATGATACTGATGACACAAAAAGGGGAGCGTTTTACGCGCGAAAGTTTTGGCAGCAGATTATTGTCATACACATTTATGGACACTTCTATTACACGTCTAAATATGATGGCAAATGAAATTGAGCATACGCTCTTAGAACAGGAGCCTAGAATTTCCAATGTAGAAGTATCCGTAAAACCAGAACTTGACAAAGGTTGTCTGATTGTGGATATCCACTACACAATTGCGCAGAGTCATACGGCGGACAGCTTAGTCTTTCCTTTTTATTTATATGCAGAGGATATAGTTTAGTTCAGGACTTTGCAATAAATGCAAAGTCCGTGAAAAAGCGTAGTGGTAGAAATACATTAAGCCACCACGAAGTGGTTATGCATGGCTTGATGTGTGTAACAGGAAGCAGAAGGCTGAACTGACATACACAGAAGGGGAATCGCAGTAATGATAAAGATTGACAATAGAGAACGTCAGGACATTTTGGAGGAGTTGCAAAAACGAGCGCGCGCTTACACACCAGAGTGGAAATTTGATACGATGCAGCCGGACGCAGCGTCTGTAATCGGTTTGATTTTTTCGCATCAGATGATGGAGAATGTCATAAAACGAAATCAGGTATGGGAAAAATATCGCATTGCGTTTGCAAATATGTATGGGGTGTCGCGCAAGCCGGCGGTTCCTGCAAAGACAGTCTGTACGCTTAAGGTCAGCGAGAGTGTTCAAGGGGGTGTAGCGCTGCCTAAGGGAACACAAGTCATTGGAACAACAGATGCAGGTGAGGAAGTTTTATTTTCTTTTTCCAGAGGTATTTATGCCACAAACACAGAACTGACAGATATCTTTGAGACATCAGATCATTTTTCTTTGTTCCCTGATTCGTTGTTTCCAGAGAAGAAAAGACCGTTTCGCAGACAGGCAGTAGTGATGTGTTTTCAGAAATTTTCAGATATGAATTTTGGAGAGCAGCCGCCAAAGCTTCGGTTTCGGGGAACTTTTGAGGCGGTTTCTATGGCGGAACTATTTACGGACAATGCATATTTCGCGCTGTCCGCCGCCGTTGGCACAGTTGATTTTAATCTGGAAAAGATGCAGACAAGTGCTTTGGAGATTAGAAAAAGCAATGAGGGCTGGATTGAGATTGAGGATAGGGAAATACTTCCTATTGCATCTGTAAACGGGGAAGAGATGACTGTGCTTGTTCTGGAAATGAGAAAGCCACCAGCAGACAAAATTGGATATCAAAATCTTTTTATTGACACAATAGAGTTGTTTGCTGCGCGCCAGTCTGTCCCACCGGATTTTGTCCGAAATGGAAGGGAGGAAACCGCAGCAGAGCGCTTTTTACCATTTACAGAACAACCCGCGTTATACGACGAATGTTTTATTGGTCAGGACTTTTTGTTTGAGCAGCAGGGAGCGACCGTCATGCTGCGTTTTCGGCTGGAATTCGGCAGATATCGCCCCCATAAACCAGTCAGCGTCCCACCGGAGCTAAGAATTGTCAGAAGAAAACCGCGAAGAGACGAGCAAAAATTACAGTATGAGTGCCGTGTGGAAGAGGTATCATTTGCATATTTTAATGGAAAGGGTTGGAGGCGACTGGCGGCAAATGTAGATGTCACAACACTTTTTGCGCGTGAGGAAAATGCAGGGGAGTATCAGATAACATTTGTAGTTCCCAATGACTGGGAGAGTGTGATGCAGGACGGATATGAGGGAAAATGTATTCGTATGCAGGTTCTTCGGGCGGAGAATTGTTATTTGCAGGAGGTGGAGTATATCTATCCAATCTTGTCAGAAATTATGCTGTGCATGGAGGAGCAGAAGTGCGGAATTGCGCCAATTTTTACGGTTGGTATACAGGGGACAAAGGCTGGGCGCGTGCAGGATAGATTGAAGCAAAACACTGGATTTTGCGCATTTTTACAGTCGCAGTATCAAGGAGATTATCTGTATTTTGGATTTGATCGTCCTTTTGGACAAGGCCCTGTCTCGTTGTTTGTGGAGTTGGAGAAGCAGGCAGCTTTGCCGGGGGTAACACTGTCGTTTACCTATCCAAATACAGAAGGGTTTCAACCGCTAAAAATTGTGGATGAAACCAATGGATTGCAAAATTCGGGACTCCTTACGTTTGCGCCGCCGATTGATATGGTGGAGAGCACAGTGGAGGATATGAAACGCTATTGGCTTCGCGTGCAGGTTCAAAGTCAAGGTGATACGCCTGTGATTAAAAAGCTCTATATAAATGCTGTGACCGCAGAAAATATTATTGCAAAAGAGGAGCAGGATTATTATATTGACACAGTAAAGTCAGATATGCGATTTCCGTTGTACGCGGAAAATATTTTATCCGTTCAAGTGTGGGTGAATGAGAAAGAGCAGCTTACAAAAGAGGAAATGGCACAGTTAGAAGCATCTATGGAGACGCGAGTCGAGTACAATTTTCTTGGGGAAGTGGAAGACTTTTATGTGCTGTGGCATGAAGTGGAAAATTTTGCATTTGCTGCGCCGATGGAACGCTGCTACTGTGTGGATAGAGGCAGTAACGAACTGATTTTTGGAGATGGCGTATTTGTAAGGATTCCACAGAATATTACTAGTATTGCATTTAAAACAAATGTTCTGTGCTGCGACGGGGAGAAGGCAAATATTAAGGCGGGAAAAATTGACCGTTTCCGAAGCACTGTGATTTCTGTGGAGCAGGTTGTCAATCCAATTGATGCTTACGGTGGGACAGATCTGGAAAGACTGCAACATGCTCTGAAAAGAGGGGGTGATACGCTCGCGTCTCAGAGGCGTATGGTGACAGAACAAGACTATATTCGGGAAGCACTGGCCTTCTCGGATATGGTGACACAGGCGGCGTGTGTCTCAGCGCAAGATGGTGTTATTCGACTTGTTTTGCTAATGCGAGATTATCAAAAGGGAACGCATTCGTTTCGGCGAGTGCAGCAGCCATTAAGAGAACATCTAGCGGAATGTTGTGAGGCAGCGTGCGGGAGAGATTGGATACAAGTCTGTCCGCCTATGTTTGTAAAGATATCTGTTCAAATCTGGCTTGACTTGTCAGAGTTGTCCAAAAGTATTGAGATTAGGCAGTGCTGGCGCGAGCGCATCACGGCATTTCTTGAGCCAGTCAATATGCGGGGGGAAATTCAGTGGAAGTTTGGAAAGCTTCCAAGGACGGGACAAATTGGGCTTATGCTCAATACATTGACGGATGCTGCAAAAATTGTGCATATGAATGTGTTAGCAGAGTATGTGGAGGGGGCACATACTTTTGTGGGGGAGTTGGATAAAGTGGTTGCCAATCCATTTATGATTTGTACAAACGGAACACACAAGATTTATACTGGCGGTCAAAAAGACAAACTTCATTTACCGTGAGTATATATAGCGGGGGATTTCTATGCTCAGTAATATTGATCTGGACGACAAGGGTTATGACCGGATTCGGGAGGAGGCCATTGCTCGCATACCACTCTATAGCAAGGAGTGGACAAACTATAATGTCTCTGACCCAGGGATTACAATACTGGAAAATTTTTCAGCATTTATGGCGTTGCAACAGAGTGAAATCAATGAGATACCCGAAAAAGTAAAATTGCGTCTTTTAGCACTTGCGGGTTTTTCGCCCAAAAAAGGAAAATGTGCCAGAGCATATCTGCTGCCGAAACATATAGAAATGCCTTATTTACCGCCAGCGTGCATGAAACTGTATGCACAGGACATCTGTTTTGAGTTGGAACAGTGTGCAGCAATTAAGGATATGCGCCTTTTGTCTGTCTATGCAGGCGATAATTTGGAACTCAAACAGGAGAATTATCAGGCGGCGCTTTTGAGCAGCCACGGTGTAAAAGGCGGCTTTCCTCTGTTTGGCGAGCAGCCAACAGGCGGTGAGACAGTTTCTTTTGTGTTGCGTGATATTCCACAGGCAGGGCAGAAGGTAGCATTTTATATAGAACTCGCACAACAGTTTGCACGCAATCCAATAGAACCATTGACAGGATCGCTTTATGAAAATCCTTTTGTGGAGGTTCAATGGACAATAAAAACACCAAAGGGCGATACAGTACTTTCTGTTGAGGACGAAACATATGGTTTTTTGCAGAGTGGATTTGTGACCTTTACCATAGAAGAAAAATTATATAATCATCTTGCAAGCGCACGCGCGGAGAATGGATATCAAATTCAGGCGACCTTATTGCGAGCAGATTACGATATTGTTCCGCGAATCCAGCGAATTTGTGGCCTTTTAATTCCGACAGTACAACGGGATACACGGTCAGATATGATGTTTTTACCTGTGGAGGGCGAAACGGTTTGCATTAGAAATTATCTTTTGCAAAGAGAGTATGGTGCGAACGGATATTTTACAATTTATGGAAAAGAGACAGACGGTGCATATCATAGATACTATCCTGTAGAACAGCGAGGAAAAGTTGTCTCAAACCGATTTTTTCAGCAGGAATATGACAAGAATAATGGGATTGTGTTAACTTTTGAAGAGAATAAAAGTTCGATATTTGAAGAAGAGATAATGGTGGTGTGTAGGGATAGTACTTTAATGGCACATAGTAGTCTGGGAAGACTTTATGGCTATGATGAACAGGAGTTTGCACTTCCTGATTTTGGCGAGATATCCATGCAGGATTTTTCTGTTTTGGTGGTGGAAAAAAAGATTGACGGGGACGAGATCTGTCATGTGGTCAAGCCCAATGATCCGTCAGCGACAGAAGTGTATTATAGTGTCAGCGAGCAGGAGCACAAGTTGATTGTGCATGATTGTGGCCGGTATGAAGGTGCACTGCTCTCTCTTGGAAATTTTGCTTTTTATAAAGGAGACGGAGGAAACATTCGTGCGGGAACAAAGCTTGTGGCATTCTGTACAGACAATGTATCCAAGCTGGAATTTTTCAACAGTACAGATATCGATCAGACATCACAGACAGCAGGAAGATTTGCAGAGTCTTTGGAACAAGTCAGAAGACGATTTGCGGAGGATTTTACAAGACCGATAACTCTAGTGACAGAGGCAGACTATATGCAGGTGTTCCAAAATATCCCTGGTTTGTCAATTCATAAGATTGGCGTCTGTCCGGTTCCTGAGAAAAATGAAATTCATATTGTAGTGATGCCAAACAGTACTGCGACATTTCCGCGGTTGTCAGACATTTATCGGCGGGAGATAAGTCGTTATTTGGAGCACTGCCGAATGCTGACAACGAAAATTGTGTTGGAGCCGCCCGTCTATGTACCAATTCATGTGAATGGAACAGTTTTGGTGAAAAAGCATTCTGTCTATAACCGAGGACAGATTACAGAACAAATAAAACAAACGCTTACAAAATTGTTGGATGGCATTCACTCTGACGTGCCGTTTGGCAGCAGGATTGTCTTTTATGATTTGTATCGCTGTCTGGAAAGTATGGACTGTGTGGAGGAAGTCATTGAGCTTTCTGTATTTCCACAGCATTATCGGTGGGCACAAAAGGAGGGACTAGATATTCAACTTCACGCAAATGCGCTGTATTTTCCAGGCAATTTACAGATTGAAAGTGTGGGGTAGTATTTCTTAAAAAGTTCCGAGTGAAGAAAGAGGAAATATGCAGAAAAAAAGAAGATATACATTGCGTGAATCAAAACTTGCTATGGCATATTATGAAGGCTTTAGCCAGAGTGGCAACACATTATTTGCCATTTCTAATGCAAAGGATGAAGGCAGACATTTTGTGATTTTTAATCGTTTTTGCAGTTATGAGCGCGGTACCAAATGGGGGCGTTTTCATTGCCAAAGTCAGCTTTTTGCAAGCAGTATGCTTAAAATTTATGCGCTTGCAATTGATGCGAAGGAAACAGCAGCAGAGGAGTGGAACCGCTATTTTCATGACAGCGGTGTATCATGGACAGAAAAACGCACTTATTTTGAGCAAAATGGGATACAGTATGTAAATCATGAAGATGTACTGCTCTACACACTTGTAGGCGAATATTTGTGGATTGCAGTGGAAATTGATGACGGCGGCATTGATGTGAAATCAGAAGAATGGATTAAAGAGATATTTCTGGACAGTCAAGGGGATAATTTTATGTGGACATTTCCCGAAATTTACCAGGATGAGGGTGGATTTTTTCACCGATATATGTCCATTTTTTCATCTATGTATCAAGATATGAACGATCAAATTGCAAATATGGAGAACGCGTTTGACTTGGATACAACGCCGATAGATGTTCTTATAGAGCTTGCAGGCTGGCTTGGTTTTGCGGTAGAGCGGGATTTTCTTGACGAGTTTATGCTGCGTAATCTTATTAAAGAAGTCTATGCGCTCAACCGCATAAAGGGAACGAAAGAAGTGATTCGCAGGCTGATACGGCTGGTCCTTGGTGAGGAGGCTGTTATTGTGGAACAAAATAGACTGGAGGGGTATGTGTCAGAGGAGACTAGGGAGACTTATCAGAGATTGTATGGCACCTCCGTGCAGGATGTGACAATTCTTTTAAATCGACCGGGAAGTGAGAAATTACAGGCACAGATGATGTATCTGCTGCATCAGTTTAAACCCGCCAGAAGTCGTATTCGATTGGTATTTTGTCCAAATAAAAGCAGCTTGGACACATATTGTTATTTGGATTACAATGCAGTTCTTTCTGCAAAGGGAGAGGGCAGTATGGATGGCGGTATCCGAATGAATGGAACGTCAGTTCTAAGATAGAGGAGAAGTCTATGGGGAATTATACAATGATTGCAGATACCAGCGCATATCTAGTTGAATTGTTACAGAAAGCATTGGTTCCTGAATTGATATCGGACGCCAGCGAGATTGGTCTTAGAAGTCCCGAGGAGAAAGGAGACATTGTTCTCGGCGTTTTTTTGTATGATGTGAGACAGAGTGAGGAGGTTTTCCAGCAACTGCGCATGGTGGCGAAGGAGCGGATTTCCAAGCCGCCGCTTTATCTAAGTCTCTGTTATATGATCACTGCCTATGGTAAAGGAGACACGATGTATAGACTGATGCAGGAAGAACAGATTTTGGGGCGGGTTATTCAGATTTTTTATGATAATTCTATAATACCAATCGAGTGGATTGACCCGCAGACAACAAGCAACCTTGATTTGCATATTCAGATGATAAATCCTGATATTGATGAAAAATCAAAGATTTGGAGCTTTCCAAATATAGGAAATCGTCTGTCCTTGTTTTACAAGGTATCACCGATTGCAATTGATTCGGCAGTTAGTCGGGAGTTCTCGCGTGTCACGGAGATTGATATTCATGTTCGCCCCAAATTAGAGAAATAGGAGCGTGTGGAATGGGAGTTGTTCATATCAAAGCGGCAGCAGTGCTGATGTTTGTCGATGCTGTGACAGAGCGACAAGTAAGATATCGGGGATTGCAGTTACAGACAATTCCTCAAAGCAAAATGGTCTGGAAAGATAGGGACTGTGCAGTGATTTTGGCACAGGAAAATATTTGTAAGATGGACATTATAATTTCGGGGAAATTTTATCAAGAAGTGCGAATACAGATAGAGTTGACATTGGGCACTACTCCGCAAATGTATACTATATGGCTTCCGCCTTCAGAAATTTATCCTTTTCAAGAAAATATGACCATACTGCGCGGGAGCTGTCCGAAAAAAGAGTTCTATATTTTATGTCCGACGGACAATACAAAATATAAGTTGCTAGAGACAACAATTGTGGGAAGTGATTGTATTTCAATTTGGGGGATCGACGGAAGTGTTGATGGGAGAATATTTGTTCTTTGCGAAGACAAAATGGAGCTCGTCACCCTTGTAGGGCAGACCGAACAGGGAATGCACACTTACCGCATAAAGACAAGTATGCAACAAGTATTTCATAGAGGAAAAGCAAAATTGTACAAAGCTACAAAAGTACAGACAGACAGCAGTGGAAAATTTTTTACAGGATTTCAAAAAGAGATGCAAAAAGACGATAAAATCCTGTTTTGGAGTGAGGGTGAGATAGTGGATGTGTCGCTTTTTTGTTGACCCGTTATGGAGATGCGCGTATAATACCATATAAGGAATTTTGTTGGCCTTCATTGATGTGGAACGGAGATAACGTATGAAAAAGGAACGGGACAAAAGCAAAGTGAATGGCAGTTTTTCATTGCTCTTTTCAATTATTGTGGTATTTTGTATTTTGGGAGCAGTTGTGTTTTCCGTATCGCGCAAGATTTCTGTAGAGATGTCAGCATCTGCAATTCAAAATTTAAGCGAAAGTCTGGATTTGATTGAGTGTACAATTGAAGCTGTCTTGAATAAAGAAGCAGAGTATCAGCGGCTGATGGCACAAGAAATTGCGCAGTCAGAAAATCCTAGGGAATATATCTGTACTTATCAAAAAAGTCAGACAATGGTGAAAATATCTCTGATATGTGCGGGGGAGACCGAGGGTATATCCAATACAGGAGAACTGTTTTCTGAAGCGGATCTGGATTTTTCCGGGGGAAAAATGGTGGATGGACTGGCAGTTTCTAGGTCTTATACAAACTATATGGGAACATGGGCATACACTATGAAATGTCCGATCATACGAGATGAGGAGGAGATTGCTTCTCTTTATGTTGAATATATTTACGATTCTCTTGATAAATCGTTACCAAACGGATTTTATAACAAACGAGCAATGCTCTATATAATGGATGCGGAGAGCGAACGACTTGTATTAAAACCCAAGGGAATGGGTGAACGCAGTGCAGGACATCTGAATCTGGAAGATTTTTTCCGGGCAAATGATATCAATGAGGAAGAACTCCAAACACAAGTTTATCAAAGTATAAAGAATGGGAAAAATATTATGTTTCATCATGATATTCGCGGAAAACAGTCTCTAATCTATATGTGGTCTGTAAATAATGGTTCTCTTTATCTGATTGGTTATGTGCCAGTCAATGCAATTCAGCAGGAAGGAAAAACGGTAAATCAACATATTTTGATCGTGGTTTTGGTGATGCTGGTCGCATTTTTTCTGTGCTGTTTGCTGTACTATCTGAATTATAGGCAACAGGATAAAATCAGAAAGGAGCGAGAAAATGAACGGGAGATACATAACAGGCAGCTTGCAGAAGCATTGCAGGCGGCGCAGGTTGCAAGTAAGTCCAAGACAATGTTTCTCTCGAATATGTCACATGATATCCGCACGCCAATGAACGCGGTGATTGGGTTTACGACTTTGCTTGCAAAGGACGCGGAAAATCCAGAGAGGGTGAGAGAATACACAAAGAAGATTATGGCTTCTGGACAGCATTTGCTTAGTCTGATTAATGACATTCTCGATGTCTCAAAGATTGAGAGTGGAAAGGTAGTTCTCTCAGTGGAAGAGTTTACGCTCAATGATCTAGTGTCTTCTGTAGATGCGATTATCCGTCCGATGGCAACTGCCAAAAAACAAAAGTTTCATGTGGAAGTAACTGGAATAGAACATGAATATCTAATTGGAGATGAGACAAGAATCAATCAGATTTTAATTAATCTGCTTTCCAATGCTGTGAAATATACACAGGAGGGCGGAAATATCTGGTTTCGCATGATTGGGATGAAACAGCGTTCACCACAATATGAACATATCCGAATAGAAGTGCAGGATAATGGTTATGGAATGACACCAGAATATCTGAAAATTTTATTTGATGCGTTTACCAGGGCGGAGAACAGCACAACGAATAAGGTGCAGGGAACTGGACTTGGCATGGCAATTACAAAAAATATTGTGGGGCTGATGGGCGGAACGATTGATGTGTCGAGTGAGGTGAATAAAGGAACGCTTTTTCGAGTGGAATTGGAACTGCGCATACCCGAGCGACAGACTAATAAACGATTCTGGGAAGAAAATGGTATTTCCAAAATTCTGACAGTGGACAATGATGAGGTAATCTGTGAGAATATTCATATGCTGATGAAAGATACTGGAGTTGTCGCGGACACGGTTCCCAACATGGAGATAGCATTAAAAATATTACAAGAAAGCAGTGCAGAAAAATTTGTATATCAATTGCTTTTGATTGACTGGAATATTGTGGATGCAGAAGGTATTGAGCTTGTGAGAGAGATACGCAATTGCACCCCAAAAGAAGTGCCGATTTTATTTCTTGCAGAGTGTGACGCGGAAGGATTGGAGGAAGCGCTTGCAATCGACAATACAAAAATACTCGCAAAACCGTTTTTTGTATGTGCTTTTCAGGAAAAGATATTGGAGTTTCAGGCAGAACATAAGGAAGGACGTTTCATAGAGTTTGTGAACAGTGACAGTCTGGAAGGGCTGCATTTTCTTGCGGCGGAAGACAATGAAATCAATGCGGAGATTTTGAAGGAAATTTTGGAGATGGAAGGGGCAAACTGTGAGATTGTCGAGAATGGAAAGCTGGCGGTGCAACGGTTTGAACAGGCAGCGAGAGATACATTTGATGCAATTTTAATGGACGTTCAAATGCCAATTATGAATGGATATGATGCCACAAGGGCAATTAGGGCATTGCCACGTGAGGACGCAAAGAAGATACCGATTATCGCCATGACAGCAAATGCCTTTGCGGAGGATGAGAAAGAAGCGTTAGATGCAGGCATGAATGTACATCTGGCAAAACCAATTGATGTAATTCTGCTAAAGAAGGTGATTCATCAATATGTAATTAGGAAGGAATAGAATATGAATAAAAATTTGACAATGCTTTGTCTTGTGGGAATGACTGCGCTGATGCTGACAGCCTGTGGTGAACAGAAAAAAGCAGATGACAGTGTAATGACATTTGAGAAGGAAAGCGAGCGGGTTGTGACACTGTTTAGTCCAATGGAGAAGTCTATGCCAGATGTGGATAATGTGGCGAGAAGCGCGTCGGAGAGAACAGTCATTATGGCGGAAGAAAAACTGGGGGTGACAGTGGATTATATCACATATACCGCAGAGGATTATCAAGATAAGACTTACGATGAGATAACGCTTGAACGGGCGCGCAATGATATGGATGACTTATATCTGCTCAATCCTGATACTGTTCAGATACTGGCAGAGGAGGGCAAGTTAATGGATTTATCCATGCTTGACAGCGCAAAAAATCTGCGTGATGTGGTAAAGACCGCAAATGTAGTGAATGGCAAGTTGGTAGCGATTCCACAGGAAGTTGTCGCATATGGCTTGTTCATCAATAAAGACCTGTTTGACAAGTATCAGTTAGAACTGCCTGAGACACCAGAGGATTTCTTGGAATGTTGTCGAGTGTTTAAAGAGAATGGAATTGAGACACCAGTCGGTGCAAATCGTTGGTGGCTTGAGACATTTGTCCTTGCGCAGGGTTTTGCAGATTTGTACAATGGTGGCAATACTGAGGCAGAGATTGCTGCGCTCAATAGCGGGGAGAAAAAGTACAGTGATTATATGCGTCCTGGTTTTGAATTTCTTCAGGAAATGATTGATTGCGGATATATCGATGCAAAAAAAGCGTATGTGAGTGAGGCGATTGAAGGGGAAGGGGCAGATTTTCTGGCAGGAAAGACGCCGATTGTCATGGCATATTGGAGTGCGGCAAACAGTGAAACCGCTTATGGAAATCCACACTTTAATATGTTGGTTATCGGATTTCCGAGCAGCCGCGGTCAGATGCCAGTAATGCCAATGACAGGCATTGGAGTTGGGGTGAATGCGGCGCACGCTGAGGATGCGATGAAGACGCTGGATATTATGGTTTCTGACGAAGCATTACAAGTGTATGCGGAGACCAACAAGGTGATTTCTCCTTCTAAAAATGTCTCGGTGGATTGCATTCCAGCATTAAAACCATTAAATGATAGAATTAATGAAAATGTCTTTGTATTGGGTTCTAATGTAAACATGAAATTAGAGCAGTGGGGAAATACCTGTATTGTAGTTCGAAAACTGCTGAACGGTGCGACGGTGGAGGAATGCATGGCAGAGTTTGATCGACTTCAGGAAGAGACATTAGGAAAATAAAGTGAAATAAGGTGTAAAGTCAAAAAGACTTTACACCTTATTTTTTTGAGATCCATGGAGTACAAGATTGCTGTTAAAGCAGTATAGACTCTTTATGATTCGATGGTTTGGATATCAGCAGCATTCTGTGCTACCATGACTTGCATTGCTGCAAGGATAACTTGCAGTTGCCGGTCGGTACACTTATGTGCATAGTTGTTGATTTCCTGTATCAGCGGGTTGTAATTTGCAGACAGGAACATAAGGTTGTCCAAAGATAGATTCAGAATATCACACAATTTAAAAAGCACCTTGATTGAGGGCATACGATGTTCACTTTCCAGATGCATATAGTGAACGGGAGAAATATCCACCATCTCCGCAACCTGTTCTTGTGTCAGGTTCATTTTGATGCGCGCTGCGCGTATTGCAGTTCCCAAGACTCCTTTTTCCATTTTGTCATTCTCCTTCCTTGTTTATACGGTTTTTCTACAACTTCTCAGCACGTTCCGAACATGCTGAATTAAGCATATAGAGAATGGAATTTGATGAAAACAAACTGACAGAGAAATAAAAGTCTCAACAAGAGATTGCTATTTGCGAAAAATATCTGAAATTCTAAAAAAATAGTTCTCTGTATGAGATGAGTGAACAGAATAATTATTAAAATGCTATAGAGAGATTTAGAGCATATTTGAAAAATTCTTTTATTTTTAAGAGTTATAATACTTGTCCTGTTTAAAATAAATACTGGAAAATACTTTCAAATATGAAAAAATGGTTGCAATTTCTCTTAGAAGGAAGCATAATGCTTCTTAAAGAGAATTAAATTATCTCTTTAAGAGAAGAGTATTGTGTTTGATACTTTTCAGATAGCTTGGTTTGAAAGGGAAGAAGTATTAAGAAAGCCTGCTAATAAAAAGTCAAGTGTTTTTTGAAGAAAATTCCAAAAA
>ERZ778497.249-NODE-249-length-49655-cov-19.115565_pt1 | contig 49655 bp, 32 predicted proteins | sample MGYA00509938_ERZ778497 | MGnify/ENA primary metagenome ERZ778497 (study PRJEB29527, sample SAMN07138969) | mouse gut metagenome | material: feces | host: mouse | place: China:Nanjing | collected 2016-01-25 ... | reverse complement strand
CCGAAGGGGTCAGTCCCGCGTGCCCGAAGGGGTCAAACTCACGCGCCTTTTCCACGAGCAACTGACCAATGCCAAATCGGTTATTGATATGCTAAACATCATCGAGAAACGCCGCAAGGAACTTGCCAATGATGGCACGGAACTTGACAACGGCAAGAAAGACATCTTGGATGATGCCGAAAAGTATGCCCGGAAGCAAGCAAAGGAACAAACCCAAGAATTGCTTGAAGAATATGCGTCTTACACCGAGAAACGCCGCCGCCTTGAAGAACAATTCAACAAGGATATTGAAATGCTTACACGCGCCCGTAATGCCGCCACAACGGATGCCGACCGCGCAAGCATTGATGCCGCCATTGCCAACCGCCGGAAGAAGTACGAAAAGGACACCAAAGGCACGGGTGATGAAGATTATGACGGATTATTGGAGCAGTACACGGGTTATGAGCAGAAACGCGCCAAGATTGCCGAAAAATATGCGGAACAACGCCGTGTCGCCCTTGAACATAATGACAAAGAAATGCTTGCCCGCATCGCTGATGCCGAAGCAAAGGAATTGTCGGAGCTGTCAAATGAAATTCTTACCAAATCCGCCGATTGGCAAATGCTTTTCGGAAATTTGGAGGGCTTGACAACATCGACCATTGAAAGGCTTATTAAGAACATTGAAAGCCAAAAGATTCAATTTTCAGGCGATTTCAACCCCGCCGATTTACAAGCAATCAATGAACAACTTGAAAAGGCGCGTGATGAAATCAACAAGCGCAACCCGTTCAAGGCTTTGGGCAATGCTTTTTCCGAATTGCGCCGTCAAATGTCGGACAATGCCTTGTTGTCAAATGAAAATGACACATTCTTGCAAGAACTGAAAGCCAAGGAAAGTGAATATGAACTTTATACTAAATGGATTCAGTCAGGCAATAAAGAATTGGTTGCCGGGTCGCAAGATGCCTTTGCCGGATTGTTAAGAGAGGGCGGAAGTTACCTTGATTATCTGAAACGCAAGAAACAAGAATTGCAGGGTAAAATTTTAATGGGTGTTAACGTCGGAAACTCAATGCAGGTTATCGACGCACTTATTCGCAAAGTTGAATCCGGCAAGTCGGCGGGCGACATGATGAAAGATGCTTTGAAAGATGTATTTTCAAACGTCGGTTCAACTTTAAGCCTTGTTTCCGGCACGTTTGATTCCGTTGTTTCCGGCATGGAAAAGATGGGCGTTTCAATGGATGAAGAAACGTCCGCGATTCTCAACGACATTGGCGGAATCCTTGAAGGTGCATCACAAGCAGCGGAGGGCATCGCATCCGGCAATCCCCTTGCCGTGATTCAAGGGTCAATCACATTGTTGTCATCGGCTTTCGACTTGTTCAATTCCCGTGACCGCAAGGCGGAAAAATCAATCAGGAAGCACAAAGAACAAATTGACATCCTTTCAACCACTTACAAGCAACTTGAATGGCAAATCAATAAGGCTTTGGGTGGTGAAGTTTACAAGAATCAGCAAGCCGCAATCCGTAATATGCAACAGCAGCAAGCGCATCTTTACGGAATGATTAGCGATGAACGCTCAAAGAAGCACACCGACAATAGCAAAATCCGCGAGTATCAAGCACAAATTGACGAATTGAGCCGCTCAATTCAAGATATGCTTGATGAAATCGCCAATGATATATTGCAAACCAACGCAAAGGACTTTGCTTCTTCTTTATCTGAAAGCCTTGTAAGTGCCTTTGAAGCTGGTGAAGATGCCGCGAAAGCCTTTGAAGAAACCGTCAATGACGTGTTGAAGAATGCCATCGTGAATCAGTTGAAGAAGAAGTTCTTGGAACAACAGCTTCAAGGCGCACTTGACAACCTGACAAATTCAATGGGCTTTTGGAGCGGTGACAACTTCATCTTTGATGGACTGACCGATTCGGAGATTGCACAATTCAAAGCAAAGGTTCAAGCCGCCGCCAACAACTTCAATCAGGCTTTGGGCATTTATTCCGATTTGTTCAAAGACCTTACCGATGAAGATGATGCCGACACGTCCTTGACCGGGGCGGTGAAAGGGGTATCGGAAGAAACCGCGTCACTTGTTGCCGGACAAATGAACGCAATCCGAATCAATCAACTTGAAGCCACTGACCTGATGCGTCAACAACTTCTTGTTTTGAATACCATCGCCGCAAACACCGCTTTCAACAAGCATCTTGCGAAGATAGACCGAATAATAACAATCCTTGAAGCCAATGGGGGTGATTCCTTGCGGTCACAAGGCTTAGTCGCATAAGATATGACACTTTCAAAAGAACTTGCCAAACAAGCCAAGAAAAAGGGCATTTGCAAAGAGTGGCACGCCCGGTTGAAATCTTTGTCAGACCGTCAAGCAATGGTCGATATGTATTTGCGTGGGATAGATTTTTGCTTGAAAAATGACTATCCCGGCAACAACTTCATTAAAGCCCATTTCGGCGACATTGCCCCCTTAAACGGGGTATTTGTCGATAATTGCATTGACGTTGAAAATCGCCCCAAATGCGTGTGTTTGGGGCAGACTTTCGGCAAGGTCAAGACCAACGGATTCAATGTGTGCGAAATCTTTGTCAAACACGATGCTGAAATCAATGTGGTTGCCGCCGACAATGCCTTTGTCATGGTCGATGTGTTTGACAATGCCGTGGTCAACATTCACGCACAAGACCGGGCGAAAATATGTGTGAACCAATATGGCGACGGTTGCACGGTGAATGAAATAATCCGTGAACCTGAATCCAATGTGAAAATCCGGGTAAAAACAACAAAAACTTATTCAAAATGAACACCGAAAACACCATCTTTAAAATGCCCTTTGATGAAAGCGACGGAGCGTTGACCGCTTACGACTATTCTTCTAACCGCGCCGACGGCATGGTTAATGGGGCGCACTTTGTCGCCGGGAAGAATGGCAATGCCATTTCTTTTGCCGGGGATGATACTTGCGAGGTGTCGAAAAACATCTTGCCGAACTTGGGGGCTGATTTCTCAATCCTTGCTTGGGCGCAACCCGGAGCAAGGTTTGCCGGGTCGCCGTCAAAGCTGATATGGCTTATTAATTTTGGCGGGCTTGAAAATTTCATCGAATTTGATTTTGAAGCAAAGCCGGGGTCGTGGTATTCCGTTGCGCTTGTGAAGCGTGGAACGGTTTACAACTTCTATGTAAATTCAACACTTCTTAAATCCATCACGAAAGCCGAAACGCCCGTTGGTGTGTCCCTGAATCAAGATTGCTATTCGGGTGACTATGGCTTTGGACTTCTTGATGATGTCAAGGTGTTCAATGTTGCCTTGTCGCAAACCGACTTGATGGATGAAGTCGCCAACGTCAAAGATATTGCATATCTTGTCGATGGTGTGAATTTCAAAGATTTCGGCGTGTATGTGTCAGGGTCGGATGGCATCTTGAACCGTCCGAAGCTAAAAGCCCCGACATCACTTTCATGGGATAATTACCACGGTGAATCGGTTGACCTGATGCACAAGTTCTATGAACCCCGCGAAATCACCTTGTCTTGCTTCATCAAAGCGGAATCAAAGATTGATTTCATCACCCGTCTTGCCGAATTTGAAAGGCAGTTCGATAAATTGGGAACACAACGCCTTGTGATTGACGTTCATCCGGTCAAGCCGCTTATCTATGAAGTGTATTGCAAAGATGCAATCGAGGTCACAAAGGAATGGAACGACAACTTGATGGTCGGTACATTCAAGTTGAAGTTGATTGAACCCGAACCCCTGAAACGTGTGTTGAAACACATCCGCGTTGGAGAAGCCACCAAGCGTTGCACCGTCACATTAACATCACGCAAATATGTGAATATCTATTGGGGTGACGGTGAAGTTGACATGGACGTGTCCGGCGAAAATAAGACAATCACCCATGACTATGCAACCAACGGTGATTATTTCCCCGTTGTAACGGGTTGCATCGACGAAATCAGCAAGTTTGAAACCAATGCCATTGTGGTATGGAACAAATTATAATAACCAAACGCGACGGAAGCCGTGTGCCGATTCTATCCCGGCACACGGCAACCAACATCACATCTGCAAAGCAGAATTGGACGTTGAACGGTGATGATACAGTTGACATCACTGTTAAATCGCCTTATCCTCAAAAATACGATATTGGGGATAAGATAACCATATTTGGGCGCGATTATACGCTTAACCGCTTGCCGCGACCGAAGAAAACTGGGGCATTTGCCTTTGAATATACCTTGCAATTTGAGGGGGTACAATATGACCTTTTGCGAGCAAGTTATGATGTTACCATCGACACAACCAACAATCAGTTGCAAGACGTTCAGGGGGATTCATTGACGGGAGATTTACGGAGATTCTTAACCGTGCTTGTAGCAAATGCAAATCGTGTTTTCCCCGGTAAATGGAGTTTGGGTGAATGCCCTGACACCGCAAGCGATGTGACCTTGACTTTTGGCGAATCTGATAATTGCCTTTCGGTGCTTCAAAGCATCTTGGGAAAATTCGATGAATCATATTTTTTTGATATTGAGATTTCCGGGGGGCGTTACATAATCAACATAAAGACTAAATCAAACATCTTGCCGTTCACCCTTGAATTTGGCAAGGGCAATGGGCTTTATATGTTGAGCCGCGACAATGTTTCATCGGCAAACATCATCACCCGTCTTAAAGTATATGGCAGCACGTCAAACATCACAAATAAATATCGTGCTGACCGTCTTTGTTTACCGGGCAAGTCAAAGGGTCAATCTTATATCGAAAAGCCGGAAGCGGTTGCAAAGTATGGCATATTTGAGGGGCGCAAGCACTTTGAAAACATCAAACCAACTTTCACGGGTCATGTTCAAAGCGTCGGCGAATCGGGGGTTGAATTTATTGACACATCCATTTCTTTTGACCTGAACGCAAAAGAAGCTGATGGGGTAACGACCCGTTATTTGATTGATGGGGTCAATGCCAAGATTCATTTCAATTCGGGCAACCTTGCCGGATATGAATTTGATATTGTCAAATATGACCATGCCACACACAAGGTTACATTGCGCCGATTCACCGATGACCGGGGCGATGTTTTCCCGTCTGAAACGTCTTTGGCGTTCAAAATCGGTGTTGGCAATGAATATAAGATTCTAAACATCGCATTGCCCCCCGAATTGGAAGCAAAGGCGGAAGCCGAACTTGAAGAAGCCGGAAATAAATATTATGACCAAAATAGCCAACCAAAGGTTCAATATTCGTTATCCGTCACAAGGGCTTTTATTGAAAAGCACTTTGCGACCGATGCCGGAATTGTCAATGTGTTCATCCCCGGCAATTATGTGCCTATTAAAGACCCTGACATTGGTGTTGACAAATCGGTGCGCATTAAGTCAATAACACGCAACATCCTGAATCCTTATGAATATTCTTTGACCATTTCGGACACGGTGACAACATCCGTGACCAATCGTGTGATAAGCGACATCATCGACATTGACAAGATTATTGAAATCAATAATCTGAATGACCACGCCCGCGCCCGTGCAAATTGGCGGTCAAGTCGTGAAGTTCTTGACATGGTATTTGACCCGGAGGGGGATTATTACACCGACAAAATCAAACCTAATTCCATTGATACACTTGCCTTGTCGGTCGGTGCAAAGTCTATGCAATTCGCTTTGTCAAACACAATATTCAAACCTAATTATGGGGGCGATGTAAATGTAATGAAATGGCAAGGTGGCGTGTTGACACATTACACAATCAGCGAAGAAAGCGCACGTTCATGGAATATTCAGGATGGCGAAATAACTTTCAATGAATCTTCACGCCCTTATTATATTTATGCCAAATGTTCAAAGTCAAGCGAGCAAGGACAATTCGTGATTACCGAAAAACAATACAAGGTTGAGCAAGAACCCGATTGTTATTATTTTTGGGTCGGGGTTGTCAATTCGGTTGATGCCGACATAAAAGCAAGAACCCTTTCATTGCTTTATGGTTTTACGACCATCAACGGGCGATATATCAAAACCGGGCGCATTGAAAGCAGCGGAAACGGGCAAAGTTTCTTTGACCTTGATTCAAACCAATTCGTGTTGGGCGATTGTCTTTCATTCAACAAGGATAATGACAAACGATTGTTATTGAAAGGGACATTTGTTCAAAGCACAAGTGGTGATGAATCCCCGTTACCTTGTTATCGCGGGGTGTGGAATGCGTCGATTGTATATTTTACGGGCGACACTGTAATATATGCTATTGATGGCAAATATTCCTTGTATCAGTGCGTTAAACAATGCAAGAACATCACGCCAAACAATCATGCCGATTATTGGGTTTGTCAGGCAAGCGCGGGTTCTGATGGCAAAGATGGCGTTGGCATCAAGTCAATCAAAGAATACTACTTGGCAACATCGGCATCAAGCGGAGTGACACGCAACACAAGTGGGTGGACAACATCGGTTCAAACAATCAATTCTACAAAAAAATATTTGTGGAATTATGAGTGTGTGACATTTACCGACAATACGTTTCATTATACCGACCCCGTTATCATATGCGTTTATGGTGATAAGGGTGACAAAGGCGACCCCGGCAAAAGCCCCGCAATGGTTTTTAGAGGTGATTATAATTCCAATAAAATCTATTACGGTAATGAACACCGCTTGGATTGCGTTAAATACAATGGCGCATACTACATAGCCCGTATTGATGCCGGAACTTTCACGAATGTTGCACCAACCAACACAAGTAAGTGGAATCCTTTTGGCGCATCCTTTGAAAGTGTTGCGACTGAATTGTTGCTTGCGGAAAATGCGAACATCGCCAATCTTATATTCAGGAATCAGAGATTGGAAAGTTCGGCTACATCAAATGGTGTTCCCAACTTCTTCATTGATGGGTTCAACAATATTGCATCTTTCGCCGCCGGAAATGTCGCATTTGACAAGACGGGCGCAAAGATTGGTTGGTTGCGTGTCGTTGGCAAAGACCTTATCGGTTATGATGATAACGGCATTACACGATTGCGGTTAACTCCCGACGCATTACCCCCCGTCACATCGAGGTCAACGAAACTTGCTAATGTGTCAGGTAGCGGCGGCAATAGTGATGTCACGACCGAGGTTGACCAAAACGAATCATTCTATGCGGAAAAATTTGTGCATCAATACACAAATCGTGATGATGGCAATTTTGATGATGATGGTTCAATGTCTTGTTGGGTTGACATCGACATTCCCGCCGCTTCAACGACATTGTATTTGTCCGATATGCAATTTGGTGTCATGGATGCCAAAAGTCTATCAGGACAGCACGTTTCACCAAATGTTCAAATATACGCATCGGTTAAATACAAGAATGGCAACACAATCGGTTCGGTGGATTTGTCAAACGGAAATGCCCAAATCACAATCCCGACAGCCGGAACGGTAAGGTTATCAATAACGGTTTCTTGCAATTATGGAGTAACCGATTGGAATGGTCGTGCTTACGTCAGTTTCCAAGGATTCCCGATAAGTGAAACCGCCAATAATACGGTTATCGCAAAAGACGGTATAATGGCAACATTCAATGGTAATTACATGAGAATGCACTCGTCAGAGGGTTTTTCCGTGAAAGTTGGTAACAACTATTTCCGAATAACAAGTTCAGGAATCCAAAAATCAACCAACGGGTCAACTTGGACTAACTTATAAAAATGGGTGTAACTTATTCGGCGACCGGGGAAACCGAACAAGTTATGCTTTACTTACTCAACTTGTGTTTTATAGTGATACAATCACATTAAATTTGCACATCTAAAATCGTAAAAAGAAATGTACTCAACAAGGTCGGGCGAACAAGTTTCCGCCCAAATTGGCAAAATGGGTGTCGTTGCCCTGACTGATTCCGGCTTTTCCTTGCCGGATGGTCAGTGCTTCAACATCAAGAATGACGGCATCGCCCCGGTCACGCTATCGGTGCGCCTTGCCGGAATGCCTGATGGTGATTTCATCGAAACGCAATTTGATTGCGGTTGGAATCCCGAAATCGTGAAAGAAATCGCGCCAACATCGTTGGCTAATACTAACTTAAAATGGGGCTTTTAATATGGGTCTAATGATTGGCGTGGGCAACACCAAGCCCACATTCGCTTATGACTATTATTACGGCATCGAATGGGATAAGACCGTTTCAAATCCCGTTCCAACCCGTGTCGGCAAGACTGAACTTCACAAGTCTTTGCCCGTACAATCACTTATGCGTCGTTGTCTTTTGAAAGATTCCGGCGCGGTCAATTACTATCTTCACGCCAACGATTCATCCAAGCGTGACAACGGCGCGGCGGCAAACCTGAAAGGCGCGGACGGTCAATTCATGGTCGAGTTGCCCGACGCTTATATGCGCTTTGAGATGGACGGTAACAAGTGCCGCGCCCTGATGTCTGACCGCCCGTTGCCCGGCTTTATCAAATGGCGCAAAGACTATGTTTCCGCCGATGAAGCGTGTGTGCAGCGTTCAACAACCACCCTTTGCGCCGTGGTCAATGATGACCCGGATTTCAGGGGCGGCGGCAATCAAACCGCCTATGATGGCACAGACCACACATTATTAGGTCGCCCCGCAACGTCTATCAGCCTAACCAATTTCCGTGCCTATGCCCGAAAGCGCGGGTCGGTGTCGTGGAATTGCAACTTGTATCAGACACACCGCAAATTGTGGTGGTTCTTTGCAATCGAGTATTGCACATTTAATTCGCAAGCCGCTTTCAATGCCGAACTTACCGCCGACGGATTCCATCAAGGCGGACTTGGTGCGGGTGTCACAACCCTTAACAGCACAAAGTGGAATACATGGAACGGTTACAATCCTTTCATCCCGTGCGGTTTCACCCTTTCGTTGGGCAACAAGACGGGTGTTGTCAACTTCACCATGCCCGACGGGTACGATTCAGCCGCAACAACCCCGCTTGTGGTCGGTGTGCCATCTTATCGCGGTGTGACAAATCCTTTCGGTCACATTTGGAAATGGACGGATGGTTGCCTTTGCAACATCCAATCGGATGCCGACGGTGGATTGTCTGAATTTTATGTTTGCGACGACCCGACACACTTTGCAAGCACCATCGGCGCGGAATATCAGTTGCGCGGCAACTTGCCCCGCAAAGAGGGATATGTAAAAGCCTTGATTCTTGGCGAACATGGCGAAATCATGCCCCTTGAAGTCGGCGGCGGGTCAACCACCTATTTTTGCGACTACTTTTATACCAACATCCCCGCAAGTGGTTCAGCAACACGCGGTGTTTTGTTCGGCGGTCATGCGAATTATGGTGCGCTTGCGGGCTTCGTGTATGCGTTTGCGAGTGCTGCGCCGTCGTATGCGTATGCGTATATCGGTTCTCGGCTTTGCTTTTACCCAATCGAAGCCGCCGCGTAAGCGGAAATCGTTCCCCGAAAGCATTTTAAGCGAGTTTTGAAATGAAAATAATTGGGTTGTCAGGTGTCGCGGTGTTTTGTTCAGCGGTAATGCGAATAATGGTGCGAATGCAGGCTTCGTGTATGCGAATACGAATAATACGCCGTCGAATACGAATGCGAATATCGGTTCTCAGCTATGCTTGTAAAAATATAGTTGCATCACCTGAAACCTTGCCACAAAAACATCCCGTTCCGGGGATGAATGAGTGGGGAAACCCACGGCAAAAAATAAATCACGTTGAACGACTTTGGTAGGGCAACCGAAGAAGTCTATTATTCAAGCAAAATGAAGCGTTTGAACAATCTTTTTGAAAAGGTCATAAGCATTGACAATTTGCGCCTTGCCGATGAAAGGGCAAGGAAAGGCAAGTTGCATTCTTATGGTGTGCAGCTTCACGACAAGAACCGTGAAGCACACATTCTTACGCTACATGAGCAATTAAAGAACGGAACATTCAAAACATCGCCTTATCACGTTTTCACAATCTACGAACCCAAAGAAAGGTTAATTTATCGTTTGCCGTACTTTCCCGACCGCATCTTGCATCATGCGATTATGAATGTGCTTGAACCAATATGGGTGTCTATATTCACAAAGGATACTTATTCTTGCATCAAGAATCGTGGGATTCATGCTTGCGCCAAATCAGTGCGCCGGGCTTTGCGGGAAGATAAGGACGGCACACGTTATTGCCTGAAAATAGATGTCCGCAAGTTTTATCCGTCTATCCGTCACGACGTATTAAAAGCAATCATCCGGCGCAAAATCAAAGATGCCCGGTTGCTTGCGCTTCTTGATGAAATCATTGATTCCGTCAATCGCACGACCAAGCAATCAAGCAAACCCAAAAGAAAGCGCGAAAGACCTATGGGGTCACGCTACTTGTGCATGAGCAAGCAATCGCACAAAATGAGTGTTGATGATGCAGAAGAAGCAGTCGAAGAAGAAACGGTCGAAAACGAATCAAGGGGTGTTCCGATTGGCAATTATTTGTCACAATTCTTTGCAAACCTTGTATTGGCTTATTTTGACCATTGGTTGAAAGAGGTGATGCAAGTTAAATATTATTGGCGATATGCCGATGATATAGTGATTCTTTCCGATAGCAAGGAATTTTTGCACAATCTATTGCATGAAATCCGGGCATATTTTGCGACCCTTGAATTGACGGTCAAAAAGAATTATCAGGTTTTCCCGGTTGAAAGCCGTGGAATTGACTTCTTGGGTTATGTGTTCTATCATACCCACACACGCTTGCGCAAGAGCATCAAGCAAAGGTTGTGCCGCCGGGTGGCGCATCTTAACAAGCGCAAGAAGCAGTTGCCCCAAGTTGCCTATCGACAGCAGATTTGCAGTTGGTGGGGTTGGTGTAAATACTGCAATTCAATAAATCTTTTCAATAAATTAAAAACAACAATGCCGTATGAAATTACTTTCAATCGCCCCAAATGCGCATTACGACATGACGCACGGGCAACCCAAAGTTCTTGAAAAGGACAACGACGGTTCTTGCGTTGTGCGCCTGAATGTCGCCCCGGAAATGGGCGGCAATGGTGACATCGCGGTTCAATCTGAAAACGCCGAACCCGTACAAACCGGGTGGTCGTGCTTTGAGGTCAGGACTTTTGCCGAACCGACAAAAGCAAATTTGAAAAAGGCAATCATCCGTTCCATCGTGGATGAAACCGCCGAATTTGACCTTGTAAATTCCTATAACAAACACCTTATGGGAATTAAGGTTGATGAATCCGCCGTTCAGAAATACAAGGACTTTTTGACCCTCACCGAAGAAATTGACGCGGTGTTGGTTGAATCGCTCAAATCATAATACTAACATAACACTTACTAACAATGGCAAGGTTTGGCGACCTCGGAATTGAATCCGGGGCAATAATCGGAAAGGGAATCGAAATTGAAGAATTGTTTGGCAAGCGAATCTTGATTGAGAAAACCAAAATTTCAAAATCAAAGTTCACGGGCAAGAACAATTCCGGGTTAAGGTTGCAAATGCAAGTCGTTCTTGCGACGTTCAATGAAACGCCGGATGCGCACGGTGACTTCTATGTGAAGAAGTCGGACGGCACACCCGACGGCGAAAGGCGATGTTGCTTCACCGGGTCGGACATTCTTATTGAGGGTGTCCAAGCAGCCGAAGAAAAGATTTCGGGCATCAATGTGGAACGTATCGCCAAAGGCGAAACCTCGCTTGAACTCTATCCGATTGACACAACCATTGTCAAGGTAGGCAAGTGTTTCAACTTCACCTAATATGACAAACGAAATCCATCCTTTTCTTTCATGGGTCGGTAAGTACCTGATGGGAACGGTCGGTGCAATTATAGGATTCTTGCGCCCGACTTTTCCGTTCATCATCGTTTGCACCCTCGCCGTGTTGCTTGATTGTTACACGGCATGGTCGCTTTCCCGACGTGTGAAGAAGAAATTCCCCGGTGCAAATGATGGCAAATTCAAAAGTCATTATGCGGGGCGTGTGTTTATAACCCTTGTGAAAGTCTATGCCGTGACCGTGCTTGCCTATATGATAGACACAATCATTTTCCCGGATATGACAATGTTGTTGCCCAACATTGTTGCCGGAACGGTTTGTTTTTGGCAAATATGGTCAATGCTTGAAAACGAATCATCTTGCAATGATGCACGTTGGGCGGAAGTCGCGCAACGCATCATGGTTGATAAGACGGAAAGGCATTTTGACATTGACTTGCACGAACTGAAACACCCCGAAAGAGAGCAGAAGAACACCACAAACCCCGGTGTTGAGTAATAACCATAATATCACTAATCATGGCAAATGTTGACATTCTATTGCCTTTCATCCTCAAATATGAGGGTGGATTTGTCAATGACCCCGCCGATTCAGGTGGTGCGACCAACAAGGGCGTGACAATCGCAACGTGGCGGTCAGTCGGATATGACAAGGACGGCGACGGTGACATTGATGTTCAAGACCTGAAATTGATTTCCAATAAAGACGTGCGCGACCGTGTGTTGAAGCCGCACTATTGGGATAGGTGGAAAGCTAACCAAATCCAATCACAGAAGATTGCGAATATCCTTGTTGATTGGGTTTGGGCGTCAGGCGCAAACGGTATCAAGATTCCCCAACGTCTTTTGGGTGTCGCCGTTGATGGCATTGTCGGAGCAAAGACACTTGCGGCGGTGAATGCCGCCGACCCTGATGTGTTGTTTGATAGAATCTATCAAGCCCGCGAAACGTTCTTGCGCGACATCACCAATCAATCAATCGCAAGTTATGAAAAGAAAATCAATCGCAAGGCGACCAATGCCGAACTAATGAAGTACACAAAGAAACGCTTCATCAAGGGTTGGTTGAATCGCCTTGCCGCCATCAAAGAGTTATAAAGGATGAAACACGTTATCACATTGTTGGGACTGATGCTTGTTCTTGCCCTGACATCATGCGCGACAACTCGCAAGTTGGAGCAATCCACCATTGAAGAAAGGGTGGAGAATACAAGCACCCAAGAAGAAGCCGTCGAAAAGACGGTGACGGTTGTTGATACGACACGGACGGAACACGGCAAGGTTACAATCACCGAAATTGTCTTTGATACGACCACACCCGACCCGGTGGTTGATTCTGAAAAGGAATCATCCCACGGCAACCACGGCAAGACCAAGACCGAAAGCAAGCCGACACCCCCGGCGGCATCGGTCAGCTTGCCCGGCATCGGTAACATCAACGGCAATATTAAATCAATCCGACAAACGGTGATTGAATCAGATGTCGAGCAGAAAGGAGAAAGCAAGGATTCCAAAGAACAAAAGGAATCCAAATGCAATGCAAGTGCAATTCAAGACAACGCACAAAGCAACACCAAGTCCGCGCCCGCGCCCGACCCCCAACGGTGGCGATACATCTTTTATATTCTTGCCATCGGCGTTGTGATGCTTCTTTACCTGAAACGTGTGCCGATTCTTGATTGGCTCAAAAGAATTTTATCAGGGTTGCGCCGCATATTCTGAAAAAATCGCTATCTTTGCAACATCATTGTTGCGAAAGCCCCGCAAGGGGAACAATGACATCGCCCGGCATTTTGTCGGGCGATTTGTGTTAAAAATGGGTGAAATCGTGGTCAAATCCGTGGTCATGCGAAAATATAAAGACAAAAGAAAAGCACCTAACCGATTGATTAGGTGCTTCTTGCATTGCTTTTCACTTGCGTGAAACTGCGGAGAGAGAGGGATTCGAACCCCCGGAGGTGTGACCCTCAACGGTTTTCAAGACCGCCGCAATCGACCACTCTGCCACCTCTCCCGGCAGCCGAACAGCTACGGCTTCGCGCCGCTACCGCTCTTTTGCACTGCAAAGTTACGACTTTTTTTCTTCCCTTGCAAGTTTTTTCGTATTTTTGCAGCGATTTTCTTCTCCAAGGGGATTATACACATGGCTCTTCATATTGTATATCAATACATTGCAGCATGACATCCTCAAAATTCCAACCACTTCATTGAATTTTCATATGCAAAGAAACAACATCATATCAATTGCCAAAGGAATAGCCATAATCCTTATGGTGGTGGGCCATGCGGAGGCACCTGAACTCCTGACTAATTTCATCTATACGTTTCATATGCCCCTGTTCTTCATAACAGCTGGTTATTTCTTCAGCCTTAAGTATTTGTCTGATCCGTGGTCGTTTTGTGAAAAAAGATTCAAGGGACTTTACCTTCCGTTCCTGAAATGGAGTCTCCTTTTCCTTCTGCTCCACAACGTGTTTTTCCATTTTGGAATCCTCAACGAGGAATTTGGCAATTGGACGGGGGGAGTCACCCATCCTTACTCATGGAAAGATTTCGCCAACCGATTGCTGTTGATCGTGACATCAATGAGCGGATACGATGAATTCATGGCCGGTGCTTTCTGGTTTTTTCGCGGTCTTCTCGTGGCAAGCTTGCTTTTTCTTATCCTCTTCAAATTGTTTTCAGCGAAAACAAACCTCTCCCCCACCAAAATAGCTGCAATTATTTGCATCGGGGCATTGGCCTTCACCGCATTTCGAATAGGCTTCGGCCTGAAACTTAGATATATCCCCAATGGAGGAATGCGAGAGGTGTGGGGGCTGTTCTTTTTCGGCATAGGTTTTCTCTATCGCCAATACGAACCCCGCATAAAGGAACACTGGGCATTGTCTGCCGCATATTTCGTTCTGCTCTGCATTGCCGCGTGGCTTCATCTTTCCGGCATGAACAATCATGGGAAGATGATCGACGTGCTGACCCTTCCCTTGACAGGCATTATCGGGTTCCTTGCCGTGCGCTACATATCTGCCGTCATCGACCGTAAAGGATCCTTCGTTCGCGACACGTTAATCTTCATCGGAGAGAACACCATCTACGTGTTTGTCTTTCATATCATATCCTTTAAACTTGTCAGCCTTGCCAAGATATGGTGGTATGACCTTGATTTCGCCCAGATAGGATGCCACATGGTAATCCACCACAACAATCATTCCGACCTTTTCTGGGTGGCATATTCCATCGCCGGGGTAGCCGTTCCCATGCTATGCCTAAAAGCCTGCCGCCGATACCAGCCGTCGCTCAAATCTTCGCTACGCCTTCTCTCTTTCTCAAGGCAATGACACTATCTCAACTACATTATGGATTCCGAAATCCATCCATCAAGACGACGTGTTTTTGTAGAGAAATTGGCACCAATTAATATGGTTTGCTTGTTTTTCCCCTTAACGATTGCCGGATAGTCTTTCCCCTGGATTTGATCCAATGCAGCTTGAGGACTTTTATCAATCTTAAATTCAATAATATAATAATATTTGGCAACATCCACTATCATGTCAATACTTCCGTTGGAAGTATGATACTCTGTTTTCGTATTCAATCCAATTATTCGACAAAGCAAATATACGAATTTATGAAAATGTGCCTCTTCTATTTTCGAGATGGATTCGAAAGGGATGTCAGCAAGAAAACGCTCAATCCCCAACATAAAAGATTCAACATTTCCCTCCCTTATGAACTTCAAAGATGAAACTGCAAGAGAATACTCGTCCATTTCGCTAAAATAAGTAAGAGAAAGATATTTAATAAAACTCTGTCTTACCTCTTTATTTGGATATGCCAATAAAACTCCTGCATGTCGGAGTCGTAACCTTTTATTGTCAAGTAGCCAGTCTGAAACATTAATGGCAAAGGATCGTTGATGGCAGTATCGGGTAAGGATAGATAATCCTTGGGCAAACAGGAATTGTCGATGTCGTCAAGATACCAACCTTTTTCTCTTATAAGCTGCACAAGAAACTTTGGAGCGCCGGAATACGACCAATAGTTGTCAATCTCAAGAGATGAAAAAGCCTGTAGTAGACTATACGGATTATATAATCCGAAATCCACCTGACAGAAGCGATAGCCATCATAATTCTCCTTAAGCATATCAAGAGTGGCGGATTTCTCTAATCCAAGTTCATTTCCAAGACTATCTATACCTTGCGGAAAATAATGTTGCAGCTCTTCATCGGTTATACCACACAAAGAAGAAAAACTCCTTGCGCATTGATATATCTGTCAGATTATTTGGGCCCGAGAACATGGAAAGATGTCTGAAGCGCATGATTCCCGTAATCATAGCAAACCGGATATTGGAATCCTGTGATTTTATAACTCCATAAAAATCACGCATCAGAGTTCTTATTCTCTCTGACTCATAGTCTTCTCCCAAATGGTCGATTCAGGTTTTGTCATACTCATCAACGAGAATAACCACTTTCTTTTTTGTAAGATCAGATATTGAGATAATGATGTTCTCAAATCTTGAACCGATAGAGTCATCCACCTTCTCAATCCCATATTTACTCTCAAGGAAACAGAAAACCGTATCAAGTCGCCCAAGGAATGAAGCGGCCGAACTGAAATCTCCAATATTAAAATCAATATGAATCACAGGATAATCCAGCCAATCCTTTTCAAGGCTTTCCATGGCCAGACCCTTAAAAAGATCTCGACGCCCAAGAAAATAAGCTTCTATCGTCGACAGAAGAAGACTTTTTCCAAATCGACGAGGACGAGCCAAAAAATATTTCTTCGGGTCTCTCACCAACCTATATATCAGATCGGTCTTGTCTACGTATACAAGTCCTGCTTCCCTCATTGTTGCGAAGGATTGGATGCTGTCGGAATATCTTTCTGTTATGCTCATTGGAATTTTATAAGTAGTAACTAAAAATTAATGTACATATGTTGGCACGCTTTTTGCATTGTATTAAGGTAAGGAACGACTATGAGAATCACAGAAGTAAAACTTACCAAGAAACAGCGGGTGGAATTGGAGTATATAGAGCACTTCGATTCCAGGCCGTTTATGCAGAAACGAAGCCGAATAATATTATGCAAAGCCGACGGTCTGTCCTCAAAGAAGATAGCGGAAATGCTGTCATGTTCGGAACCCAAGGTCAACCGTTGGGTCAAAAGGTATCTCGAACATGGCGTGGACGGTCTTCGGAACAAACCGGGACAGGGAGCCAAGCCAATAATGGACTCATTGGACGAGGAGGCGGTGAGGATTGCTATCGAAAAGGACAGGTTAAGTGTCATGAAGGCCAAGGAGAGATGGCAGGAAGCCACAGGCAAGGAGGCGTGTCGCGACACGTTCAGGGCTTTTTTATCAGCCTTGGCGCAAGATTTGGACGTATAAGGAAGACGACCAAAGGGGCACCCTCGCCGCAGCTCTACGCTTATAAGAAGGAGAAGCTGCAAGAGCTTGAACAACAGTACCGTGACGGCCTTATCGACCTCTATTTTGGAGACGGGAGCTTCACTTGTACCGAAGGATACGTGCCATACGGCTGGCAGTTTCCCGGAGAGAACATCACCATTCCGTCGGACAGGGGCGCAAGGCTCAACATCTGGGGAATGATTGACTATGACAGCCGCTATAACGGCTTCTGTTCCACCGAAAGCATGACATCCGAAAGCATCGCGGATTTCCTTGACAGGTTCTCCCTTACAATAAGGAAGGACACATTCGTCGTGCTTGACAATGCCAAGGTGCACAGGAGCAAGTATATGAAGGAAATGAGAAAAATCTGGGAGAAACGGGGCCTTTATCTTTTCTTCCTGCCTCCTTATTCCCCTCATCTCAACATTGCGGAGACTCTCTGGAGAATGCTCAAAGGCCAATGGATACAGCCCGCAGACTATGTCTCGACTGACAATCTTTTCTATGCTGTCAACCGAGGACTCGCAGGGCTGGGAACCACGCACTTTATCAATTTCTCCAAAAGAGCCTGATATGTTCATTTATTTATCTGAAGTACTTATTGATTTAAGAGTCCCCTACATTTGCAAGACTCTATCAGAAGCTTCTAAATCTAATCTGCAAATATAGTGCTTTATAATTTATTTGTCAAGCAGACGCTCTACATTTTTCCACTTTATTAAAAAATATATCTTCTCAAAGTATTACTTATTTGGAGTTTCTCGTAAATCTGTTTTTAAACATATCCCGTTTTTGCTCCCGGTCACTTTATTTTGCTAATTTTGCAGATGTAGTCGAAATCTACTTATTCGTACACTCATGCCATATTCTCGTGGTTTAAACGGAATACACAGACAATAATAACTTCAGCAAACCAACAGCCTTCTTGAGGCTTATCGTGAATACTTATTTTTTAACCCCAAACATTTAGCTCATGATTAAACGTTTACTAACTTCTGCAGCTATCATTTCAGCTGCCCTAAGTGCAAATGCCGACACGTTCGACATGCTTCCCTCGTTCGGCTCAAGCGGATGGGGCGATTCCACCTATGATGCCGAAACCAAGACAATCACCTACGTCGGAAACTGGACAGGCAAAGGATGGTGGCTCGAATCGGCCGACTACAGCGCTTTCGATGAAATTGTCATCGAAACGAAGGGAAACGCCATCGGATATTCAATCGTAGTGGAATATGTCGATGCAAATGCTACGTCCACAAATGTCAGTGTAAACAAGGAAGTAGACAAGGCATCCGCCACTCTCGATCCTCAATACAAAAATGCAGTGAAACAGATCTATCTCCAAAATCACGAAATCGGCACGCTGACGCTGACTGCGGCATATCTTCAAAACGAGGCCGTGGTTGACCCGACCGCTCCCGTCGTGCTATGGGAAGGGGAAAAGGCTGTCGACTGGTGGGAGAAAGCCGTCAATTTGTCGACATCCGATTTCATCAAGGCAAAAGTTGCGGACGGAGACAAGCTCATCATAAGCTACAAGGCAGAACCTGAGAATGGGTTCAAAGTGATCTACGTGGATAGCAGCTGGAACGATCAACCGTTACCTGCCATGACGAAGGTGGAGGGGTACAATGAGGAGTACCAAACATTCAATCTGCCTGTAGACAAGAATGAATACACTTTGACACTCGGAGAAGGCGACATAGCCCAACTGACAAACACCGCCAATCATGACATAAAATTCTGTGGCGACAAAGTGACCCTTACTAAAATCACCCTGCTTCATGCCGAAGCATCTGCAGTGGAAGGCATCTGCAACGACAGCGAAGCACCCGTGGAATACTACAATCTTCAAGGCATGAAAGTATCCCATCCTGCAGAAGGAGGCATCTACATCCGTCGACAAGGCAATAAGGTCAGCAAGATTCTCGTAAGATAAGAATAACAGAAAAATTTAACATATGCACCGTGCTTTCGGCTTGACCCGAAAAATAGACTCCTGACATAATTTGATAATAATCAGGCTCTGATTAAAATAAATACACAAAGGCATAAAACCCCAAAATAAGGTCTTATGCCTTTGTGTATTTATTTATGCGCCAATCTTTTAAATCCATTATCATTCAAATCAGAGCAGACGACATTCAATATAGGAGCTCTAACCTATCACCGACACAAGAATTTAGCTTATAGACTCTAATAGCGCCTCCTTAAAAATTTCGGGACCGTAGGGGTCGCAATTTTAAGGGAAGCACTCTTAGTAAGTGTTCAGACGAACTTTTTGAGAATCTTGGACGTTGTTATTTGTACACTATTATTAATTCATAACACACACTGTGATTGTATGGACAAGAAAAGACTTACCGCAGAAAATGGCCGCCCGATCGCCGACAACCAGAATGTTCAGACCGCCGGATTGCGCGGTCCTTTTTCCGCTCAAGACCCTTGGTATCTTGAGAAAATCGCTCATTTCGATCGTGAAGTGATACCGGAAAGGCGTATGCACGCAAAAGGATCCGGAGCTTTCGGAACTTTTACCGTGACCAACGACATCACGGAATTTACCCGCGCCTCCATTTTTTCTGAAGTGGGGAAACAGACACCTTGTCTGGTAAGATTCTCCACTGTGGCAGGAGAACGGGGCGCCGCCGACGCAGAAAGAGACATCCGAGGATTTGCAATGAAATTCTATACCGACCAAGGCAACTGGGATCTCGTTGGCAACAACACTCCCATCTTCTTCCTTCGCGACCCGTTGAAATTCCCTGACCTAAATCATGCTATCAAGCGCGACCCTCGAACCGGAATGCGCAACCCTACTGCAAATTGGGATTTCTGGACCCTCCTGCCAGAAGCTCTCCATCAGGTCACGATATCAATGTCTCCCCGAGGGATTCCCGCTTCTTTCAGAAATATGCATGGGTTCGGTAGCCACACGTTCAGTTTCTTCAACAAAGATAATAAGCGGACATGGGTGAAATTCCATTTCATCACTCTACAAGGAATCAAAAATCTTACCGACAAGGAGGCTGAGGCTATAATCGCCAAAGACCGGGAATCACATCAGCGCGACCTATTTGAGGCTATCGAGAGAGGCGACTTCCCACGTTGGAAGCTTCAGATTCAGCTGATGACAGAAGATGAAGCAAAGGAATACCATATCAATCCCTTCGACCTTACGAAAGTGTGGTATCATAAGGATTTTCCACTACGCGATGTCGGCATTCTCGAACTAAACCGCAATCCTGAAAACTTCTTCGCTGAAATAGAACAGGCCGCCTTCAACCCTACGAATATTGTCGACGGCATAGGTTTCTCCCCCGACAAGATGCTTCAAGGAAGACTTTTCTCTTATGGAGATGCTCAACGCTACCGACTTGGAGTCAACCATAACCTAATCCCTGTCAACAGACCGAGATGCCCGTTTCATTCCTTCCACCGCGACGGAAAGATGCGTACGGACGACAATTATGGCGCAACAGTGGCATACGAACCAAACAGTTTCGGAGAATGGCACGACACTCCATCATTAAAAGAGCCTCCTATGGAGCTACACGGAGAGCTATACAACTATGACGAGCGGCTATATGACGACGACTACTACACTCAGCCTGGAAAACTTTGGCGGCTAATGAGCTCTGACGACAAGAAAGCTACCTGCCAAAACACGGCTACGCAGATGGAAACAGTCCCGCTATTCATAAAGCAACGCCACGTCAGAGCCTGCCATAATGCCGACCACGAATATGGACGTATGCTCGCCGAAGCGTTAAACATCGATCTTGCCGAAGCTCTTATTGCGGAAGATCCGGCCCATCCGTCATGGGACAAACGGGAGCTGAAAAAATAAGCCTGAAACAGGACTGAAAAAATAAGAATCCGCGCCGACATTCGAAAGGTCGGCGCGGATTCTTATTTTTCAGTTTCAGAGTTTTTCCAAAGTCTCTATCGCCTCTATGCACATACGGGAATTGTGGTAGGGACATTTCCAAAACCCCGCCTTGTCGTCCTCTCGGTTGATGCTGCCGTCAGAACCTCTCCGGCTCCAATACCATTCTCCGTTTTCTGTATCCAAAAGGTTATCCTTTATGTAGCCCCAACTTTCGGCGGCCTTTCCTATGAATTCCGGTTTCTTATGATATAGGGCAAGATAAAGCTGGCCTATCACGTCTTCGGCCTGCACCCACCAGTGGAAATCGCCGTCAAGGCTGCCGTCGGAATGGCGTTCATAGACCATGCTTCCCTCTTCGCGTCTTCCCTCCAACGCTGCATACGCTATCTTCTCAGTAGCAGCCAACGTCTCCGACAAAAGAGCCTTATCATTGATGACCATGGCAGTCTCCAGCATAAGCCATGAAGCCTCGATATCGTGGCCATAAGAGAATATATGGTCTTGCCGATGCCAGTCGTCGTCGAAAAACAGACCGAGATGCCAAGTCTCCTTATCAAGGATCCGGTCAAGGAAAATCCTGAGCAAGTTGGTCGTAGCCTCCAACAATGCCGGATCCCGCCACACCCTAAGCAACGATGTGTAGCCCTCCATTATGTGGAGATGCGTGTTCATTGTCTTTGAGGCATTGTCGTCCTTGTCGCTGAGACGCATATCCGCGATCGGCTGCCAATCTCGCGTCTTTGCCTCTACATAACCATCTTTTACAAGGTCACGGCTATGTTTTTCAATATCGGCAAAGATATTTTGTGCTATCCGCAGGGATTCCTCATCTCCGACAGCGCGATAATGCTCCGAGAGGCCATAGATTGTGAAAGCAATGGCATAGAATTGCTTGCGGGTATCTATTGGATTGCCGTCGGCATCAAGACTCCAATATGTTCCACCATACTCCTTGTCGATGAAATGGTCGCGTATATAATCTCTGGCACGCAAGGCTGCATCGGCATATTCAGGTTTGCCATTATGGCGATATGCAGCGGCGAAGCTCCAAAGAATTCGCGCATTCAATATTCCGCCTTTCTCTGCTTCGGCATCAAGACGGTCGTAGCCATCGCGACGGCCATAAAAGCCGCCCCGAGGATCGGTCATCCTGTCAATCCAATAGCGCAATATATTATTGTTGAGGCAATCCTCAAGTTCCCGACGGAACGTAGCTAATGAAGAATCCATCTTGTTAATCTGTTTTTACATTTTTTGAATTTTTCAACCTCCAATGAAATGCCGGGCAGTCAGACATTGGCGAAGTCGGTGGCCTCATCCTGCTGTTGATTGTCAGCACTCTTCATGCCCCGTTGCACCTTAAGCCTGGCCACTATGTCGTCGACTTTCTCGGTGGTCAGCGGATAGAACCATACGACGCATATCGAAATTAATGCCACTGCCGCCGGAATGAACGTCATCAACATCCACAGACATGAAATTGCTGCCTGGGGTTGGTCGACCATAGCCGCGGCCGCATCAGAGCTACGTGCGATATAACCACAGCTGTCGAGAAGCCAAAGCACTGCGGCTCCGCCGATGGCTCCTCCAAATTTCTGGGCCATAGAAGAGGAGGAGAATATAAGTCCGGTTGAGGCGGTCTTGTATTTGAGTTCTGCATAATCCGAGACGTCGGCATACATCGACCAAACCAGAGGCGACATTATTCCTGTAAGCACTGAAATGACAATCTGCAGAAGCAACATCAGCCAGAACCCGGTCGGGCTCACGGGCAAGACAAAGAAGAGCACACTGAAGACAACGAACAAGGTATTGACCATTATAAAAGTGGTCTTCTTTCCGAATTTCCCTGCCACGGGGACACACAGAGCAACGCCCACCATGTTCGCCACCTCGCCAATACTGAGGAAAAGCCCGGCATAGAAAAGGATCGAGAGGGAGAAGAACTCTATATGCGCGTCAAACCCTATGACATCTGCAAAGAAATACGCTACCGTCGCTCCGCGGACCGTATTGAAAAGATTGAAACACAAGGCCGCTCCAATCAGGAGCCACCAGGGGCGATTGCTTAGCAGGGATTTGAAGTCCTTTCCGACGCTGACCGTGCTGACTGTCTGCAGACGTTCGCGGGTCATGAAGAAACAGCATATGAACAGAATGCAGCAAGCTACCGCTATTACAATCATAGCCGACTGCCAGCTGCCTTGCGGACTCATCCCATAATTGTTCTGGAAGAAATCGCAAATGGGCTGCCATGCCGCAAGGGCGATAAACGACCCGCCATAGGCAAAAAACATCCTAAATGAGGAGAATACGGTCTTCTCCTTGGGATCGTCGCTCATGACTCCAAGCATGGCCCCATAGGGAACGTTGATTGCCGTATATACGGTCATCATGGCTATATACGTGGCATAAGCCCAGACAAGCTTACCTGCATAAGAGAAATCGGGGGTGGTGAAAAGCAATATGCCGCACACAGAGAACGGGACGGCAATCCAAAGGAGATAAGGTCTGTATTTTCCCCAGCGCGTATGGGTGCGGTCGGCGATTATGCCCATTCCGGGGTCGGAAATGCCGTCCCAAATACGGGTGATCAAAACGAGGAGCGCGGCATCCACGAGGCGAAGCCCGAAGATGTTGGAATAGAAGAAGGGAAGATAATAGCTGAACACCTTCCAGAACATCGACGAAGCCATGTCGCCGAAGCCATAACCGATTTTTTCTTTTAGCAGTTTCATTTTAGGTTGGGGTAAGTGCCACAGTCCATGACTCTTCATGCATTGGGAATAATGGCCTTAAGGATCAAAACTTCGGCAACCATTCCGGGCATGAGGAATCATGAACCGTGATGAGGCATGATATTATGATTTCAGGAATTCTTGGTTACGGGTTATAAGATTGTTGATGGTCTTGACGCTTTCAGTCGTGGTCAACCCATCCTGAGGGGTATTCAGGCAATAATCCACGAGCCTGTCGACGGTGGATGTAGCCACGTGCATCCGCGTGTCGCTTGATGCATAATAGATGAAGACCTTTCCATCCTCATCGGCTATCCAGCCGTTTGTGAAGAGCACGTTCATCACGTCGCCCACGTATTCCTCACCCTGCGGGGCCATGAAATAGCCGCCGGGGGAGGCAATCTTCTTCCAGGGTTCTTCAAGAGAGGTCATGTACATATAGAGCACGTAGCGGAGCCCGTCGGCCGTGCCGCGCACGCCATGGGCAAGATGAAGCCATCCTTTGGGTGTCTTGATAGGATGAGGGCCCTCGCCGTTCTTCACCTCTTTAATCGTATGATAGATTCTCTCGTCGATGATGCGCTCCTCGCCGAGTACAGCATTCGTGATATCGTCTACGAGTCCCCAACCGATTCCACCGCCGTTTCCGGTGTCGATGAATCCGTCTTGCGGACGGGTATATAGAGCGTATTTGCCATCCACGAACTCAGGATGAAGCACGACGTTGCGCTGCTGGCTGTTGCATTTCAAGTCAGGAAGACGCTCCCAGTTCTCGAGGTCCTTCGTGCGACAGATTCCGCATGTTGCCGTTGCTGCGGAAAGATTGCCGGGGCAGGAATCGTCATGACGCTCAGCGCAGAAAAGACCATAGATATAGCCGTCTTCATGAGCCGTCAGGCGCATGTCGTAGACATTGGTGGCCGGCACGACATCATCGGGAAGGGTCACGGGGCGATCCCAGAAACGGAAATTGTCTATTCCATTCGGACTCTCGGCAACGGCGAAAAACGACTTGCGGTCGTAGCCCTCCACACGGACTACAAGAAGATATTTCCCGTTCCATTTCATTGCGCCGGAATTGAGCGTTGCGTTCACTCCTATACGCTCCATGAAATAGGGATTAGTGGAGGGATTGAAATCGTAACGCCACATCGGGGGAACCATCTCGGCCGTGATGACCGGATTTTTATATCTCTCATAAACTCCGTTGCCCTCCAAGGGAGTGTTCGGACGTGTCACAAGCTCTTCATAGCGAGCGAGGACGAGGTTCTTGCGATATTCGAATGTATTCATTGTATTAAGTTATAATCCTATTTGATTGTCTTATTCGCAGATATTAGAATTTTATGTTTTATTTCCGAGCAGGGAAAGCTTCATTTGACAAAAATAGCCTGACCATTGTCGTGGAAAGCCTTGAAATCGGCTTCAGCGAGATGTCCGGGATAAGGCACATAGAAATGGCCGGCCTTATCCTGATGACGGGCATTGCGCCACACGCATACATAAGCTATGGGAAGATCCTTAATGGATGGGAGCAGCACGTTCATATACCAATCGTTCATCGGCAGACCTTCGCTTCCGGTCTCAGTAAAGGCCGCAACCTTTCCGCGTTTCTTTGCCTCCTCCACTACGTAGGGCAACTGAGCCTGGATTCTCTTCTTATAGTCCTCTACCCCTTCAGCCCCTCCGAAGTGATATATATCGGTGCCGAGGATGTCGACATACTCATCACCGGGATATGTAGAGAAATATTGCTCACGGGTCAAGTCTTTGTCGGGGGAGTAAGCCCACACCACATTGTTGATCCCTTTCTCATCAAAAATCTTGCGAGTGCGCTTCCAAAGATCAATATACTGTTGAGGAGTGGCATGTTCGGCTCCCCACCAGAACCAGCTTCCGCTGTTCTCATGCCAAGGACGGAAAACGACCGGCAACGGATTGCCCTTCTCATCTTTAAGAGCACCGATGAAGTCGGCGGCACGACCGATCCATACGTCAAGGGTATCGGAGAGAGCTTTGTTGGTATCGAGTTCTTTGAGAGGAGCCTTGGAAACATCCCATGACCCCCCACCCGTGGCGGGATTGAGAGGATGCCAGCTGATGGCGTTGACTCCGCCACGGGCCTGCTGCTTTGCCATCTCTGCCGCCATGAAAGAGAACGGCACTCCATCAAGATTTTTTGCGGAATCCACCTCAATCATGCCGAGATCCCAACTCATAAGACCCGGGTATTCGCCCGTGACGGCCTTCACATCGGAATTCCCCTCAACGTAATGCCAATCGAATCCATACGCAGGGTCATCATGATGTCCGAAATAGAAATGTCCGGAGTCGGCCACTGAATCAAGCGTAGCCAACAGGGATTGAGCAGGAGTTATCTCTGTCTCGGGTTGTTGCTCGGCAACCTTCTTACCGCCGCCACATGCCGTCAGAGCAACGACGGCAAGTATCGAAAAAAGCTTTATTTTCACTTGTATCTCAATTATTATTATCTTTATTATCTTCGGGTAATCAATTTAGCCAAGCACTATTTCAACTTCGTTGACACCTCCCTCCGGTTGCACAGGAATCTGGTTGCCTTCAAGCTCTTTGCCGTTGAGGCGCATGCTTTTCACTCCTTTCTCTTTATGCAATGGATTGCTTATCTTCACCTTATATTCAGCGCCCCTGAAACGACGTGTCACTTCGTATTCATTCCAGTCTGACGGAATACAGGGATCTACGAGAAGACCGTCGTAATCGGGTCTTATACCAAGAATAAACTGAGTGATGGCATACCAGTTCCATGCGGCTGTGCCGGTCAGCCAGGAATTTTTGGCCTCTCCCGGTTTCGCAGCATCCTTTCCTGCCGTCATCTGGCAATATACGTAAGGCTCAACCTTATGGAGATCGCTCTTTTCCTCAAGGAAAGCCGGGCATATTTTCCGATAATACTCCCAGGCTCGTTCGCCGCGACCGAGAACTGTCTCCCCTATTATGACCCATGGATTATTATGGGCGAAGATTCCGGCATTCTCCTTATACCCGGCGGGATATGTGGAGATTTCGCCGTATTCTTTCACGTATTCGGTGAATGCCGGCTGATTGAGCACGATGCCATGCTCGCAGTCAAGAAGATTTTTGACGGAATCGAGGGATTTTTCCACAAGGCCATCTTCAAGTCCGATACCGGCCATCGTGCACCATCCCTGACTCTCGATAAATATTTTCCCCTCCTTGTTTTCGTTGGAGCCTACTTTGTTTCCGAAGTAATCGTATGCGCGAAGATACCATTCTCCGTCCCATCCAAACTTCTTGACAGCCTCCACCATTTTTTCCACGTGCTCTTCAGCTCTTGCTGCCTCTTCGTCGAGACCGAGCCTGCGGCACAAAGCCGCATAGTCGCGTCCATAGACCACAAACTGGCCGGCAATCATCAGTGATTCTGCCTTCGAACCCTCCGCCTTGTTTTCCGTCGTCTGGAAAGATTCATTAGGATCGTCGGAAAAACAATTCAGGTTGAGACAGTCGTTCCAATCAGCCCTTCCTATCAAAGGAAGTCCGTGGGGACCAAGATTGTTGATGACGTGATCAAACGACACGCGCAAATGCTCCATAAGAGGCACCTCCGTACCCTTGACATTGTCATACGGCACAGGCTCGTCAAGTATCGAAAAATCGCCCGTTTCCTTGATATAGGCTATGGTTCCGAAGACAAGCCACATGGGGTCGTCGTTGAATCCGCCTCCTATGTCGTTGTTGCCACGCTTAGTCAGAGGCTGATATTGATGATAGCATCCTCCGTCGGCAAACTGCGTGGATGCTATGTCGATGATTCTCTCTCGTGCGCGGGCGGGAATCTGATGGACAAAGCCCACAAGATCCTGATTGGAATCGCGGAATCCCATACCCCTGCCTATGCCGCTTTCAAAGAAGGAGGCAGAGCGGGAGAAACAGAACGTGATCATACACTGATACTGGTTCCATATGTTGACCATGCGGTCAAGACGCTCGTCGCCCGACTTAAGCTTATAGCTATCGAGCAATCCATCCCAATATGAACGCAGTTCTGCGAATGCCTTGTCTACTTTTTCAGCAGTGTCGAAACGGGATATAATTTCACGAGCGGGAATTTTATTTATGATTCCCTTGCTTTCCCATTTCTCTTGCGGCTCATTCTCAACGTATCCGAGGATGAAGACAAAGTCGCGTGTTTCCCCCGGCTGAAGGGTGATTTCCAGATAATGGGAAGCTATGGGACTCCATCCGTGTGCCACGGAATTGCGCGGCCTGCCCTCCATCACGGCATCGGGCTCGTCAAAACCGTTGTAAAGGCCTATGAAGGTTTCCCTGTCAGTATCAAATCCGTCTATGGGACAATTGACAGTATAAAATGCGTAATGGTTGCGACGCTCTTTGTATTCAGTTTTGTGGTAGATTATCGAACCCTCTATCTCCACTTCTCCCGTGGAGAAATTGCGCTGGAAATTCTCCATGTCGGTAGCCGCATTCCAGAGACACCATTCAATGAAAGAAAACAGTTTGAACGTTTTCTTTTCGTCAGTTTTGTTGGATAGAGAAAGCTTGGTGACCTCGGCATGCGTGTCGAGAGGCACAAAAAAGAGAGCCTTTGCTTCCAATCCGTTTTTCTCGCCCTGAATAATCGTATAGTTGAGGCCATGACGGCATTCATATGAGTCAAGGGTGGTTTTTGTTGGCTTCCAACCGGGATTCCAGACCGTGTCACCATCCTTTATATAGAAGTAACGACCTCCGGCATCCATGGGCACGCCGTTGTAGCGATAGCGGGTCAGCCTGCGAAACTTAGCGTCTTTGTAGAAACTATACCCTCCCGCTGAATTAGAAATCAGAGAGAAAAAATCTTTATTGCCAAGGTAATTGATCCAGGGCCAAGGTGTGCGCGGATTCGTGATGACGTATTCGCGTGCTTTGTCATCGAAATAGCCGTATTTCATTTATGTGATAATTAAGGGTGTATGATTGTCTATATTTTCAGGGTCGGAAGAATCTGCATCGGTGTTTTTCCTCTCCGCAAAATTAATAATAGAATGCGTTTCCGCAAGTATAAAATCGTATGGATGAGCAAAAAATGTGAGAATGGGAGATAACGGTCTTATCCTTTTCAGGGATTCGGTCGTTATCCCCCACAATCAATCATCATTTCAGTTTGAAGTCTCCACGATTGAGCACGAGAGGATTCTCCATTACGGTCTTCCATTCCCCGTTTTTATTCCAGTCCTTGATCACAGGATTTCCGTCATCGTCAAGCTCATACCATCCCATGAAATAGCTCCAAAGGGCACCTTCATCGAAGGCAGCGTTGACATCGAGAAGATTTCCGCATTCAGACAAGGCCACAATCTTCTTTCCTTTCACGAGATTGTAGATGAGTTCGAAATGCTCAAGTTGGTTGCTCATTGGGTCGACATACAGGTCTGCTCCGACCATATCGACAACATCATCCCCCGGATAGGCTGATTGCAATTTCGAGAGATCGGCGAGCTTACCTTCATCGGAGGTCTGCACGGTCCAGACCCATATGAGATTGTTGATTCCATATTCGTTGATAAGCTTGTCGCGAAGCCATGTCCAGAGTTCGCGGGTGACGCTTGGCCCGGAATTGCCCCACCAGAACCATGCTCCCCATGTATAGTCGCCGGCAGCCTCGTGGAACGGACGGAATATAGCCGGAATTCCAGCATCCTGCAGCAGTTTCAGATAGCCGGCTATTTTTTCTACGTCGGCCGTTGCCACTTCATTTTCCCAAGTGCCGTCAACGAGCACGTTGGAGGCCTTGAACTCAGTGTCCTTTGCATCAAATCCTGCATCGGGGTTGTTCTTGGATTTAGGCACGTTCCAATGCCAGGTGAATGCCGGAATGCTTCCGGCTTCCCATACTTTCTTGATGGGAGTGATGTCGCCATAATCAATCCAACTGGAGGGGGAAGACACAAGATGGATATAATCGAAGCCTACAATTGCGGGATAAGCTCCTGCCTGCTCGGCAATAAAATCACTGTAGGCAGTGCTCCACGCCACCTCTCCCATTGCTCCCGAGAACTGCTTCACGCCGTAGTTGTCTACGAAAAGCTGATAGAGAGCTTTTGCCTCAGCCGTGGCGTTGGCGTTGGTCAAAGCCGTGGCAAGCTGAGCCTTGTCAATAATGTTGATCTTGCCCGTGTTGAAATTGATTGTCAACTCCGGGGCGAAAGTCTTCGAACCAATACCCGCAACCGCATTGGCCGGGATATGAAACGTATATTTCTTTCCCCTTTCAAGATTGAAGTTGGCGATAAGCTTATTGGGCTCGCCCTCCAATACCCTGGGATTGTCCACTTCCTGCCCGTTGAGTGTGATTTTGGCGAGCGAGTTAATGGCGATATCATGGTCATATGCCACGATTATATCTATCACCTCAGGGCTCACTTCCTGACCATCGGCAATCGAAGCCGATTCCATTTTTATTTCAAAAGGGGCTGTCTCGCTCCAGTCAGGCTTATGGTCTTGGTCGCAAGCTATCAAGCCGGAGGCCATAAGCAGGGCCGAAAAGATGTATGCGTATTTATTCATTTTCATGTAGTTGGCTTTTGGGAGCGGAGACTTTTTCCCGGGTCAGTCTCGACCCATGAGGTCGGAGCCTCCGCTCTTTATTATTTTGGCTTCTGATATTAACTTGTCCTTACTCGATAGTCACTTTATTGAGGGTAAATGTGCTTCCGGAGATCACGAGTCCGCCGTTTGCCACGAGATCGTCGATTACGTTTGCAGTCAGTTCCACCTCAAGGGGATTTGACGGATTGTCGTATTGAGAGGGGATGGGATCGGGAAGATTGCCCCAACCGTCGCCGTGACGCAAGGAAACACACCACCATTCGCCGTCAGCCACGGTAGGAGTCATGTAAAGACGGAGCTTAGCGCCAGGTTTCACGGCCGACCAATCATAGCCTCCCCATGCGAGGTCCTGGTTTCCTCCCCAATTTTCATTTGTCCAGCTGCCTTCCCAGATGGTGGTCTCCAGCGAAAGTTCCCATTCCCCGGTCACCTTGCTGACGACACAATTTGCACCTTGGATAATCAGGGCTGTGTCGCTCCAGCCGTCGTTGGTATTCATTATACGGTCTCTGATATCAGCTGTCAGTTCCAATGCTATCGTCGTCTCGCCTTGCTGAGGCTCAAGAATGACGATTTGGCCCCAATTGGCATCGCTCAATTGAATCTGAGCTCCGGCCGAGGGCGTCACGTGGAACACGACCTTGCCACCGACGGGCACTCCTTCAAACTTATCCTTATTAATGCGGAACTTGTTTACACCCTCATCGCCGCTCCAGTCGAGATTAATCATCGGTCCGTCATAGAGCACGCGCTCCTGATGAGTGGCGGGAATGACTGCAATATTGTAGCTTATTTCTCCGTTGCTCGATACGAGTGTCACTACAGTGTTCTTGCCCGCTGAAGAGGGAATCTGCACAATAAGGTTGTCGCCATTGAGGATATACTGCACATCCTGGCCGTTGACCTTCACTCCGGTCAATTTGTCGGCGTTGGCGATGGTCAGAGCTATGGTGGTGCCGGCATTGATTTCGGCATCCTCGCCGGGAAGAACCGTAGCATAGGCGCAGACAGGGGCCGTCAGCGAGATAGATTCGCATTCCACCTGTTCGCCATTCGTCAAAGTCAGGAGCACGGTGTTTGAGCCATCGGATAGAGTGGCAGGAATCTCCACTTCAAAGCCATTGGCTGCGGGCGAGGAAACCTCCACCGTGACGGAGCCTCCGAACGTGATTGAAGCCACGTTCTGAAGATTCTTGCCGGCGACATTCACCTTCGAAGCGAGCGACGCGGGATTGGGATTGTAGGATACGTTCTCGGGCTTTACGGTTGAGACAGCCACCTCTACGCTGCCGCCGGATGCCGTATGAAGCACGGCGCTACCGCTCTGAGTGCCCTCCGGAACCGTGACCGTCACTTCCGTGGCTGTCTTTGAATCAGGAATCACGACATCTGCCACGTTGGGGAAGCTTACGCCCGTCACCAATTCCATGTTGACTCCTTTGAATTTCACGATGTCGCCTTTCCAGATACTGGAAGCCGGATCGGCAACAACTTCTTCAGGCAATGCCACTCCGATTGTAGCGACAGCCACTTTCACTCCCGAGGCGGGAATCATCACCACTGTGCCATTGCTGACGTTTTCCGGAAGAACGAATGAAAGCTTCGATTCTTCGACTACGAAATCCACAGCATCTCCGTTAGGCATTTCGACACTCTTCACGAGGTCGATATCCTTTACGGTCACGCTCACGGTTTCACCCGGTTTCATCCCCGTAAGATCCGCCACCTTCTCAACCGAGGGGAGCACTATCGTTATCTCCTCTTCTGAGTAAATCCAGTTTGGGAGAGGTTGGCCGCCGTCGCTGATTATGACCTGTCCGCTCTTTGCTTGCTCAGGCACAACAAAAGATATTTCCTGACGGTTGTGGGTCGCGAAGTCTTCTTCTGAAATCACAACATTCTCAGGAAGGATCACCTCTGAGATAAGATTAAGGTAGTCTCCTTTAAGAGTAAGGGTCTGTCCGGGTTTCACGAGGGATGGAGCCATTTCGTCGAGCGAGATTGGCTCAAGGAATGAAAGTTCGGTCAGCGATTCGATTTTCCCGCCGGAGTAGGTCAGCGTGACTTTGCCGGGTTCTGCATCCAGGGGGACGGTGATTCTTATCTCCTCGTTGGAGATGACTTTGATGTCGGTCACTTCGCCGGAACCTGGAATGGCAATAGACGTGATCTGGTTCATACCTGAGCCAAGGAAACGGAGTTCTCCGCCACGGGCAACAGGCCTCGGTCCCCAGACATTAAGGTTGACCCCACCTTTGTATTGCTGGGTGTCGTATTCCTCTTTCCCGCAGGAAGTCATGACCGTGGGAATCACGAGCGTGAATCCGAGTGCCAGCATTCCTGTGAGTTTTAATATCTTGTTCATATCTTTATGCTATGTTATTGTTTTTATGTCATTTCGGGCAGGTTCACCGGGGTCGGGCCCTTTTAAGGCTCTGTGACCCTGGATTTTCAACCTGAAATAAAACCCTGTTAATTCTTTACGACTCGGATATTGTCAATCTTAAGGAGTGGCGTGCAATCTACTCCGGTCACTCCGCCGTTCCAAAGGAAGAGCTGCAGGCTTGCAAAGTCTTCGGGGCTGCTTAGGAATGAATCTGCGCCCGATCCGTCGCCTTGATATACGAAATCCTTAATGGGGAAGGAAACCGTCACCCATTTTCCGTCCGTGTGATAAGCTTCGGCTGCAGTCCAGGGAGTCCACAAGCCGCGGGCCCATCCGCTTTGGAAATATGAATTGTTGCAACCGGCCACTGTGTTTCCGAAGATGTCTGTTCCGGCGTTGCCGAACGAGACCTTGTCGGTGCCTGCGAAAATCATCTGCATCGCGCAGGATTGCCATGCCTTGTCGGCGGGGATGCAAATCTCAAACTTCAGGCTCATGTTGTTGAAATCACTGAAGTCGGCGATGTCGCACAGGCGGTCGCCCACACGTGCCGGGTAGTCGGTCGGAGTGTTCCAGCTTCCTGCCCAATACTCGAATGAGAAGTTGTTGTCGTCCCAGGCGTCTTTTCCGGCAAGCAGAGTATTGCCGTCGCCCAGGGTGATATAGTTGCCTGAAATCGATGTCTCGTCGGATATGATGGGGCGGGCGTGCCAGCTCTGAGCCGTGCCGAGGCCTGTCAGCCCGTCGAAATCGAATAGCATTCCCGTAGTGTCCATATATTTGAACGGGCTAACTCCCTCACCGTAGATTGAGGTCACCACAATAGGTTCTTCTGATGCACCGGCAGGCACCTCTACGGTCAGACGGTTTTGGTCTATGCTCTTGATCGTGGCGGGGACATCGCCGAAGCTGACAGTCAGGGGCACGTTTGGATCGTCGGCAAAATATGCTCCGTCGAGAGTCACCACATCTCCGGCATGGGCATATTCGCAGCTCATCTTGTCGATACGGGGAGCCGGTACGGAAACCTCGAAGGGATATTGTGTCTCAATGCCGGTGGAGGTGATGAAACGCGCCATATTGGTGACCTCTCCCGGGATTACGTTGGGAATATCGACGATGATGGTGTTGCTTGTGACCATCGTCGGATTGAGTTTTGCTTTCTGGTCGTTGAACCACACTTGCTGCACGTCGCCGAGATTGTCGCCGACAAAGCAAAGATGAGCTCCGAGCGAGGCGCTTGCCACGAGGGAATCCGCCTCATTGATGTTGCAAGTGCGAGCATACTTGATGACAGGGGTAGCGCCCTTGTCCTGCTCGGCATAAGTCTCATTGCAGGAAACCATCATCCCGGCAGTGGCCATTCCGGCTATTGCCATGAATGTATATATGAGTTTATTTTTCATTTATTATGTCAGTTTTGGTGGTTGGGGTTATCAATTGCCTGTCTTGGTATCGCTGTCTTCCGGCTGACCGGCATAATAGTCAACGGCCGGACCGGAAAGCATCGGAGAAGAAGATGACACGGCAGCCGGAATCGGAGCCACGAATGCAGAACCGTTGATTATGATATTGTCATACTGTGCGCCGTCGGCTTTCGTATCCACAATCTTATATACATCGGCATTATTCTCATTGGAGGCATCGATATTGGGATATTTGGAATAATCGGGGACAAACATCGCAGCGCGGTTAATGCCCGTGCCATATCCGCTGTTGAGCAGCTCAAGGGCCGCCGGGTCGCCTTCGCGATAGCGGTAGCGCTGGGTGTCAAACCATGTCTGGCTCTCGAAGGCAAGCTCGCGGCGACGCTCCTTGAGGAGCTCCTCATATGTCACAGAATTTGCCTCGCTTACTCCGGCACGCTGACGCACCATGTTGTAGTATTTCATTGCGCTTGCGTCGGAAGTGGAGGAGGCCGTAGCCATCTTTGCTTCCACATAGGTCAGATAGACGTCTGCAAGGCGCATGAGATAGATGTTGTTGGCTGCATCCTGATTGATGCCGACGTTGCCGTCGCAGTCTGCCGCATTTCCGATGATGTATTTCTTGATATGCGCGAGCATTTCATTGCGGTCTTCAAGCACGTCGCCACCTTCGCGGCTGACATATTGGTAGGTGTAGCCGCCGCCGGCACGGTTGAGCATGCTATAGTAATCGCCGTTGGTCATGTATGTCCACATGCGGCGTTTATCGTTGCGGTCATACATCTTCTGCAGGGAAATCGTTGGGCCCTTTCCTGCTCCCCAAGTCTGGTCGGCAATCACGGAAGAGCGGCTCCACGCCACGTTGCGGGCATTGCCGTAGCTATAACCGAGCACTCCGCATTGGATGGCGAGTATTGACTCCGGTCCGTTGTTGCTCTCCACATCGAAAAGAGTCTCGAAGGGGATGTCAGTAAGCGCCTGGGTGTTCTCTATAACGTCGAGAGCATCGGCGGCAGCCTTGGCATAGAGAGCTTCGCGGTCGTAGCCATAGTCTTTGTGCGCGGCCATCGTGACGGCGAGTTTAGCACGCAGGGCACGGGCCTTGCGCTTGTTGAGGCGATAGTTGTCTCCCGTATCTTCGGGAAGAAGCTCCACGGCGGCGTCGAGATCCTCCATTGCGAAGCGGTAGACGCTTGCCTGGGTGTTGCGAGGCACGTCAAGCTGCCCCGCTCCGATCATTGCGGAGTTGTTTTCGATTACGGGGACGTCGTGCCACACTTCTGCAAGCATATAGTGGCAATATCCTCTGAATGCCCGGGCCTCCCCTACTGCCTGGTCTTTGTCTGCCTGGGTGATTGTTCCGCCGCAGACGGGGAGAATATCGTGGATTATGCTGTTGGCGTCAAGGATTATGTTGTAGAGTCCCTTCCAGCCTTCATTGAGATAGGGATTGACGGAAGTATAAGTTCCGAAATACCATTGTCCCTCGTCTCCATAGGTATAGAACATGTCGCCGTTGATCATGTCCATCTTCCATTGGAAGTTCATGTGGAAGTTGCTCCATGCTTTGGAACTGTAGAGAGCCATTGTGGTCGACCTCAAAGCCTCGGGGGTGGTGTAGTAAGTCTCCAGAACCGGCTTGTCGATTGGATCGATGGTCAGGAAGTCGTTGCAGGAAACGAGGGAGCTTCCCAAAGCCAAGGCTATCGCTGATGTCTTGATTATATTTTTCATTTATTATTTTCAGTTTTGGATTGCGTTAGAATGTGAGATTAAGGCCCAGAGTGTAGGTGCGCGGTGTCGGATAACGTCCGCGGTCGATGTTCTGGAGAAGCGAGCTTTGGTTGAACGCACCGATTTCAGGATCATAGCCGCTATACTTTGTGAATGTATAGAGGTTCTGGATGTTGAAATAGATTCTTGCGTTCTGCAGGAAAGCTTTCTTCGCCCATTTCTCAGGGAGGTTGTAGCTCAAGGCCACGTTCTGGATTCGCAGATAGCTTGCGTCTTCGAGCCAGCGGTCGCTCATACGGTTGTTGCCGTTGGAGTCAAGGTTGGAGAAACGGGGGATGCCGTTGTGTCCGGGCGCGAGCTGAAGATTGGAGATGTCGTTGCCGCCGTTGGGGTCGATAAGCTGCTCCTGTGCTCGGTTGAGCACACTGACTGCCTGGTTGTCCCATATTGAGTTGAGACCTTCGGTGCGATAGCGTGCCCAGTTGAGGATGTCACCACCCACCTGGCCGGTCAGACCGATATTGAGCTCGAAATTCTTATATGAGAATGTGTTGGTGAATCCGAAAGTGAAATCTGGATTGGGGTCGCCAATCACCTTTTGGTCGGCGTCGCTGATAACGCCGTCGCCGTTCTGGTCCTTGAATTTAAGGTCGCCGATCCATGCTCCGGATGTCTTGTCGATTTTGTTGGCATAGGGGATTGTTCCTCCGGTCTGGGTGGCATGGCCAACGATGTCAGCTTCGTTCTGGAAAAGACCCTCTGTCTCGTAACCATAGAACACTCCCATAGGCTGTCCTACTGCAAACATCGTGACTGTCTGGAACTGCGAATACCAATCGACGTTGCCATATATTCTTTGGGAATCGTCGTTGAGCGCGACAATCTTGTTGCGGTTGTGGGAAAGGGTCAGCGCGGAGTTCCATGTGAAATCATTGGTGATCACCGGACGTGCGTTGATCTGCAGGTCAATACCGATATTGCGTGTTTTGCCGATGTTGGCCCACGGCGTGTTGATTTCTCCCCAGGAATTGGAGCCGATGTGAGAGGGGACGAAGGTCTGCATGAGCAGATCCTGAGTCTGTTTGTGGTATGCGTCAATAGTCACTTCGAGTCGGCTGTTGAAGGCAGCGAAATCAAGACCTACGTTCCATTGCTCGGAAGCCTCCCATTTCAGGTTGGGATTGGAGAGGTTGGAAGGGATGTAGGCTGTTCCCATTGGGGTGACAATCGTCTGCAGGGCAGATCCGTAAAGATATGTGCCGATATTGGAGTTTCCGACCTTTCCATATCCGAGACGGAGCTTGAGGTTGCTGAGCCAGTTGACGTCCTGGAGCCATTTCTCCTGATTGATGCGCCATGCCAGAGCGACGGAGGGGAATGTGCCCCATTTGTTGTTGGCGCCGAACTTGCTTGAGCCGTCGCGGCGGACAGTGGCAGTCAGCAGGTAGCGGCTGTCGAAGGAGTAGTTGAGACGTCCGAAGAATGATGCCGATGAATTGGCGTCGGCCCATCCTTGATTCTTGACAAAGTCGCCATCCTCTCCCATTATGTGGATATTGTCGCTGCTGAAGTTGTTCTTCACGATCATCGTGCCGTTCCAGCTTCCTTTAGAAACCTCGAAACCAACCATGGCCGTCACGTCGTGCTTGTCAGCAAAACGCTGGTTGTAGGTGATATAGTCTTTCTGCATCCAAAACCAGTTGTGGTCTTCGCGATGCATCATCTGGTTGATGTCGTTGGCGACGAGTCCGAATTTATATCTGGGGATGAATGATTTGTTCTGGTTTTGGGAGGCGTCGAATGCGTATTCAGCGCGGAACGTGAAATGCTTAAGGAAGTCGGCGCTTACGTAGAAGTTGCCGTTCACTTTCTGGCGGAGCAGAGTGTTGTTGGTCATGAGTGCGAGAGCCACGGGGTTCCATGTGGAAGCGCCGTTGACGGTGTTGGGTCCTGCCCAGTTGCCTTCGAAGTCGCGCACGGGAACGTGAGGCTGCATCGTCATAGCCTGCATGATTACGCCGTCGGAGCCGTCGTTGCGGGTGATGGTCTCGTCGGTGCGTGTATATGCGAGCGTACCTCCGATTTTGAGCCAGTCGGTCAGATTGTTGTCGAGGTTGAAGCGAGAGTTGAAACGCGTGAAGTCCGACCCGATTATCGTACCGTCTTGTTTCATCCAGCCGGCGCTCATGGCGTAGACAGTCTTGTCATTGCCGCCGTTGACACTGACCTGATGGTTTTGCATGAAAGCAGTGCGGAAGATTTCGTCCTGCCAGTCCGTACCGCGTCCGAGGAGGGAAATGTCGCTGAAAGTCTCGTCGAAGTTTCCTTCGCTGAGCACTCCCTCTGCAAGGAGCTGCTGCTGATAAAGGGCATATTCGCGCAGGTCCATCATGTCGAGACGCTTGTTGACCTGTTGCCATGCCACGTAGCCGTCATAAGTGACATTTGTATGTCCTGCAGATCCGCGACGGGTGGTCACAAGCACTACGCCGTTGGCACCGGCGGCGCCGTAGATTGCGCAGGCCGACGCGTCTTTAAGCACGTCGATGCTGACGATGTCGGAGGGGGCGATGGCCGCAAGGGGGTTGACGGTGGTCTGACCATTGGAGCCTCCCATCCAGTCGAAACCCTGCACGGAGTTTGTGCCGCTCATTGGGACGCCGTCGATGACGTAGAGAGGCTCATTGGAAGAATTAAGGGAGCTTGCGCCACGGATTCTGACGGAAGTCGCGCCGCCCGGAGCTCCGGAGTTTTGAGTCACCTGCACTCCAGCCACCTTGCCTTGCAGCATCTGGTCGGCGTTCGTCACTATGGTCTGTTTCATCTGTTTCTCTGAAATTGAGGCAACAGAGCCTGTGACATCGGATTTTCTTTGTGTACCATACCCCACTACCACAAGCTCGTTAAGAGTCTCTGAGTTTTCCTTTAAGGTGATGGTGATGTCGGTTTTCCCGTTTAGCGGGGTTTCAAGGGTCTCCATTCCCACATAGGATGCCGTCAACGTTGCCTTAGCCGATTTCACTTTGAGTGTGAAGCGGCCGTCAATGTCGGTTGCTGTACCATTGGTGGGGTTGCCCTTCTCCTGGACCGTGGCTCCGATGAGGGGTTCTCCCGTCTCATCCTGAACCAGACCGGTGACAGTGGTCTGTGCGGCTGCCGCGAACATGAAGCTCATCAGCATCAACGTCAACAGACTCCTGAGGTCGAAAATTTTAAGTTTCATACTTTTTTGTTTGAGGTATAGATAAATATTATTGTTTCTGTCTTCATTATTCCTGTTTTGCCTCTTACTCATATAAGATTGTCGGAAGCTGCCGTCCGGTTTACTTGGGCGGTTTTGGATTCGTGCATTAGAAGCATCTGTCGGTTTACACTCTAAGCACGATCCAAAACCAACCTCAAGGCTGCGACCTTCCGGAACCATTATTAGGGAACGGATTTTTGATATGCAGCTCCGGATTCCAGGTCTTTGAGTTAACGGGCCTCTGACCGGTTCCTCGTGGTTGAGTCAGATTTTATTGTTGCAAAATTACTATCAAAACTACGTATACACTAATACTATTTTGTCTCCATTTTGTCCTGATTCTCCAAAGCCGGAATTGACACTCCTACAAGGATATGTTGTGCAACATCTTTTCCGGCTTTTGCCCACTCCGACCCGGCAACGACTCTGAGCGGGATCTCAAGACATGGTTATTTCCCGGTATGCTTCCTTATTATAGAAAGCGTGGTGGAGTCGGCAGCGAATACGGAATTAAGGCCTTGGTCCTCCTGTGCAGGGTCGCCGGTGTATTCATCTCCGGGCTGCCAGCTGCGGTGGGAGGGATTGGCAATGCCGCCCCAACCCCAGAAATTGATTCCGGCCACTTTTCCCTCGCCGTTTCCGACCATCTCCATGACATAGTCGTAGTATTCGTCACGGGCAGCCACCGGGCTTCCCTTAGCAATCTCCATTCCGTCTCGCGGAAATCCGAATTCCTCTATGACGATAGGTTTCTTTTCCGAGGCAATCGCGGCAAGGTGGGCATCGACATATTCTCTTGTGTGACGCTTTGCCGACGGAAGGCTATCCTTGAGAGTTTCCTTGCCGACCCAGCCCCAGTTGTAGGGCCACATATGGATGTTGGCATAATCCACCTCCGGATATGAATGAATCCTTTTCCAAAGCTCGATGTCCTGCTCGCAACCGTGGCGTCCTTCGCTGCCCGTGCTAACCAGATGGTTGGGGTCAACTTTCTTGATTGCCTTTGCCGTCACTTCGATCCATTGTGCGAACTGCTCCTTTCCATCCTCGCAGAAAGCACGTGGCTCGTTGGCTATCTGCCACGACATGATAGCGGGCGATTCGGAGTAGGGTTTGCCGGTGTAGCGATTGGTGCGGCCCACGATATTTTCAGCATGCTTGATTGCCATCTGCTTTGCCTTCTCGGATTTGGGAAATTTGCTGACGAATCTCATATAGTCCTCATATCCGTCTTTCAAGGGAAGCGGACATTCCCCCTCTCCGGCCCATTCAAGGTATTGGCCGTAGCCCCCGCTCCATTCCCAGGCATTGTTGAGATAGACCACGGCTTTCATGTCGCGCTTCTCCATCTCAGAGATGAGGAAGTCAAGTCCGGCGAGAATCGTGTCGTTGTAGACTCCGGGGGCAGTCTGGAGCGTAGGCTCTATATGGGAGGGGAGCGACACGTTGCCGTCTCCGCCGGCAAGAATCCTCAGATTGTCAAGGCCGAGGGCATGAAGACTGTCGAGCTCTGCCACGAGACGCTTGCGGTCGCCGCCACGCCCTTCGCTACCGAGTATCGCGCCATACCAGAAGTTGGTGCCTATAAACGTGTAGACTGAGTCATTGAGATAAAACTTGCCATCCTTGACAGTGACAAAGCCTTCGGGAGTCGCTTCGGCATTGTTTTCAGCCTTCCCTCCGCATGAAGGAAGAGCGGCCATCACGGCACAGGCCATAAGAGAGCCTGCGGCAATTCGTCGTAACGAGCGGGGTAATTGTTTCATTTAGGATTTCGGTTTGGTGTTTGTTTTGTTTAGGGTCGCGAGGCTGTCGCGGAATTGAGCCTTCAAATAATCTTCTTTACCTTATGATCCTCTACCCGGGCTTAGATTTAATTAGGGTCACTTTTTAATTTCACCTAAATGGATAGGACTTAGTGTAATTTCTACCTTAAGAATTGGGTTACCTGATATTTATTTCCTAACTAACAAATCAATTCTCAACTGTCTTCTTCAATCTGCTTATCTCTTACGATGCGAAATTAGTGAGCATTTTTCTTCTCTCCAAACAATCACAATGACAAGTCAAGCATTTGACAAAATAATATCATTTGCCCATAATCTTTGATTATTTTAAGCAAACTTATAACTGCAAATTCCACTCCGATATTGCATCCATCCCCTCATTATTATACTATATTCACCAATAAGTCTTCTTCTTAACGGCACTTAACATATAGACACACTTCAACGTGGCAAACCAAGAAAACTTTACTTAAAATTTCGGGGCCGTTGAGTGTTGAAAAAAAAAAGCCCACCACCATGACAGACAATAAGGAATCCATGACTATATTGTCTTGATCAGGAAGTAGGAGGCGAAGTGTTTTGAAAAACTAAAGTGTTCCGATTTGAAAAATTTTGTTCGCATTTGGTTGAAGCCATTATTTTTAGTTGGTAGTCGGTGGGTTTTGGTCGGTGTTCTTGTCGGTGGGGGACACGGCCCTTGGCCGTGTCACAGCAATGCCATCCGGCGGTAAGTGACGGGGAATGACGGGGAATGACGGGGAATGCAAAGATAGTAATGGGATGGGGATGATTATTGTTATTTTGGGGAATCATAGTTCCCTAAAATTTCGGGGCATTCTTGTTTCAGGCAAATGTATAGTTCTTGCGGCGCCGGCGTAGTGTCTTAATCTTAAAAAAGAGATTCCCGACAGGATGCCATAGCAGGAACCATGGTAATGACCACCATAGGCAGACCGAACCAAGCTTGCGGGCCGTACGACGATATATCATGACTTCCGCAAGCCAATTGAGCATGACTATGCCAAGAGCGACGAGTGCGGGGACAATCGCATACCAAACATTGGTTTCCGGTCGCCATCCAAGTATTGCATCAAGCCCTCCTGACAAGTTCAAACCGGAAAGCAGCAGAAAACCGACCACGGCGGCAGCCAATGCCGACAATGCCATCACCCATTGCATCAACGAACCAAGCCCGGCACGCAGAAACGGCCAACATGGAAGCATCCACGACGTGAACTGGTGGCGCTCCCTCTGCTCCGACAAGATACGGTTGGCAGATTCTCCCCATTCCGTGACGAGTATCGAGTCTGCCGATATCGAGGTAGTGGTGTTCCGTCGATTCATTATCTCCGTAAGAAAAATATCATCATCGCCACCGACGAGATGCATTGTCTTGGAGTAGCCCTTGCAGTCGAAAAACAGCTTGCGGCGGAAAGCGAGATTGTTGCCGTCTCCCCGGAAAGGACGACGATTATAGGCCGCCCCAATCCATTGGCATGCCGACAACGTGGCATTCATCTGCCGATACCATTTGCCGGCACCCTGCAAGGAGTCGAAATCAAAATGGCTGTAACCCAACACCACATCAATCCCCTCCCCTTCCACAAACGGACGCATCATCGACGTCAGCCACCTTCGGGAAGGAATGCGACAATTCGAGGTGGTGGTCAGCACCACTTCTCCCGACGCGGCCTTAATCCCAACCGTGAAGGCAAGCTTCCTGCGGCTCAAGCTGCGCGATTCCTCAGGAATAAATGTCACGTAGAGTCTTTCGGGATATATCGCCTTAAGCTTTTTAGCGAGGGAAGCCGTGGTCTCAGCTCCACCTTCATTGACGATTATCACTTCATAATCCGGATAGTCTTGGTTCATGGCCGCCTCAAGATATGAAAATATCTCATCCTCCTCCGTGAACGAATAGACCACGACGGACACTTTCGGGCAGTCGCCACCTCGCCCCTCAGCAGAGAGAATCGACATTTCGGCCTCCCCTTCAGAATTGGCGAGAGAATCCCGCTTTACGGCATTTCCGGCATCCCAGACCGGCTTGAATCTTACCAAGACGGCTATCAACGCTGCGAATATGGATATTGCAAAAAGTAATGGTATCATTTCAACTCTTATGGTGATAAATTAATTTCAAGGAATCTAAATAGTTTAAACGGGAAAGGCTCAGGAATTCGGAACGTCGGCGGTCCTGACAATCTTTTTCAACTGCCATGCGAGCATACATGCAGTGACAATCGTCGCGATGATATCGCATATGGGATAACAACTCCAGACGCCGTCAAGCCCGAAATAGCGGGGAAGAATGAGCAACATCGGAATCATGAATATAATCTGGCGCGTCAGCGACAGGAACACCGCCTTGCCCGCCATCCCAAGGCTTTGGAAAAAGTTTGTCCCGACAATCTGGAACCCCACCATCCAGAATCCGATGGTCGTGATGCGCAAGCAATTGATTGCACATTGTATCTGTGCCTCATCCTGCATGAACATCGAAGCTATGGCCCGCGGATTCAGCGCGCCGAGCAGGCTTCCTGTCGTGGTGACGACAAGAGCGGCCCCCGCCGCCAGCCACAACGTGCGCATCAATCGGTCGAAACGGCGCGAACCATAGTTGTATCCCAAGATTGGCTGCATCCCTTGGCAGATGCCGATCACTATCATAACAAAGATAGTCACGAATCGGTTGAACACCACGACAGCAGCAATGGCATTGTCGCCCCCGTAATGGAGAAGGGAGTTGTTGACTATCGCATTGATGGAAGAGCCGGCCACGTTGATGAGAAAAGGGGCCATGCCGATGTAAAGAATCGATTTGATTACGGGCAAATTAAACTTGAAAGTCCCCCTGACGAAGTGAAGCTCGCTCTTTTTCTGAAAAAAATGCGACATGACGAAGAAAGCCGTCACGAGCATGGAAATATCCGTGGCGATAGCCGCGCCTTTGATGCCCCAGCCGAACCCGAAAAGGAAAAGCGGAGCGAGAATCATATTAAGACCGGCTCCGATAAGGTTGGTATACATCGCCTTTCCGGGATACCCCGTGGCGCGCATGACGTTGTTGTAGGAAAATGTCAGATTCATCAAGACCATCCCGGGAAGCACCCACAACAGAAACTCCCTGGCATAAGGGAGAGAATTCGGGGAGGCTCCGAAGAGACGGAGAATCGGATCAAGGAAGATGGCGAAGAGCGTGATATATGCTATCCCGATCAAGACGGTCAGCTGCACGGAGTTGCCAAGGATTATCTCCGCCATCCGCTTGTCGTTCTGCCCCATGACGATGCTGACCCTCGTGGCCGAGCCTGCTCCGATCAGCATTCCGAGCGCCGTGGCGAGATTCATGACCGGGAAAGTCACCGCTATGCCGCTCACGACGTTGGGGTCGTCGATGGCATGACCGATCACGATAGAGTCGATGATATTATAGATCGACATGACGACAGTGCCTATCACTGCCGGAATGCTGTATTTGAAAAGCAATCGCCCGATACTTGCGTGTCCGAGTTCCCTTAGCCTGTCTGTATTCTCTATCGTCTGTGTGTTCATATCGGGATTTTGATTATGACGCTGCGGCCTGATGATGTCCGCGACATTGCAAAATTAGTAAAAAAAGTCGGGAATGCCAATCTTGAAACGAAGATGTTATAGAGCCTTCATTGGTTAGAATGTCTTTTTTGTTGTTTTGTTTAATCTTTTACCCCGCTATCATGGTTTATACTTTGAGCTACATTTATTAATTTTGCATCCCTAAAAGGGCCAGCCTTATGATTCCACCATAATGCAAGCCCTCTTCAACCCAATATTTAGATATGAATCGCTTCCATATTGCCGCTATCAGTTTTATCCTGTCGCTGCTCTGCCATTTTAATGCAGACGCACAGATAATTAGCGAAGGCCCGACAAAAATTCTTGCGGACTCTATCAAGCATGAGATGGAGTTCGGTCCTTATTTCGGTCTTTATAAAGACAACTATTTCTGCGTCGGCACCGAGCCTTTCAAGAAACCGACATCGACGAACTCAAACGTAAAATTTCAAATCTCGCTGGCAATAAGGCTGACCGACAGGACATTGCCATTAGGGACATATCTTTTCCTCACATATACTCAAAAGACTTTCTGGAACGTATTCCAAAACTCAATGCCCATGCGCGACATGAATTTCAACCCGGGCATAGGCCTTGCCAAACCTTTTTTCAGCAAAGACCGCTACGTCGGGAAGGTGACCCTTATGCTCGAACATGAAAGCAACGGCCGCGACGGTCTCGACTCCAGAAGCTGGAACAAAATCTCGCTCGGCGGATCCACCATTATCAACGAATGGCTGATGGTGCATGCGAAATTCTGGATTCCTATCATCGACGGACAAAACAACAAGGACATCCTCAGCTACAGCGGTATATATCAGAGCGGCGTCGTAATCTCCACCCCCGACAAGGAATTCACGTGGGGGGCGACGCTCGTGAAACGCAAAGGATTCAATCTCAACTACAACACTATCCTGGAAATGAGCTGGCGCGTGTCGGACAAAGCGAATATCAATCTCTACGCACAATACTACAACGGATATGGCGAGGGACTGCTCGACTACAAGCAATTTCATTCGCGATTGATGGTGGGAATCGTGTTCAAACCAAAATTTTTCTCTGAATATTAATTGGCAATATGGCTATAGATTTCACACCTCTCTTTCGCACCGGATTCGTAAGACGGGCAAAGCTGACCGACAATTGGCAGACAGATTCGGCGACTATTCAACGTCGCGTGCTTGCCGGGCTTCTAAAAAAAGGGGCGGCCACTGAATATGGCAAAAAACATGGCTTCTCCGACATTCTCAATGCCCGCGATCCGGAAGAGGCCTTCGCAAGGATGGTCCCGACCGTGGAGTTTGAAGATATTCGCGAATCGGTCTTAAGGATGATTCGCGGGGAGAAAGACGTGCTTTGGACGGGCCGTTGTCGCGATTACGCACAGTCGTCGGGCACGTCGGGAGGAAAGTCGAAATTCATTCCCGTGACCGCCGACAGCCTTCGCCATAACCATTATGCCGGCGGGGCCGACTCCATGGCCTTCTATCTGCGGCTCGTGCCGGAAAGCCGGATTTTTTCGGGCAAGGGGTTCATTTTGGGAGGGTCGTTTTCCAACACGCTCGGGTTTGACCATCCCGGCGTCAACGTCGGCGACCTCAGCGCGACCTTAATCAACAAAATCAACCCCTTGGCCAACCTCGTAAGGATTCCCGACAAGAAGACCGCCTTGATGACCGACTGGATGGAAAAATTGCCCCGGCTCGTGGAGAAGGCGGCATTCGCCAACGTGACCAACATATCCGGCGTGCCTTCATGGTTTCTGACCGTAATCAAAAGGATCTGCGAATTTCGCAGCGTCGAAAAGATTTCGGATGTCTGGCCAAACCTGGAAGTATTTTTCCATGGCGGAATCTCCTTTGAGCCTTATAGGGAGGAATACCGCAGGCTTACCGACCCCTCCAAAATGCACTTCCTTGAGACCTACAATGCCTCGGAGGGATTCTTCGCAGTGCAGAATGATTTAGACGACCATTCAATGTTGCTTCTTGCCGACAGAGGCATCTTCTACGAGTTCATCCCTATGGACGGCTCCGACCCCACCCCAGTGCCCCTCCGCGACGTCAAGCCGGGGAAAGTGTATGAACTTGTCATAACATCATGCAACGGGCTCTGGAGATACCGCCTGGGTGACACCGTGACCGTGACGCAGACCAACCCCGTGAAAATCCGTATAGCAGGACGAACGAAAAGCTTCATCAACGCTTTCGGAGAGGAGCTTATGGAAAACAATGCGGAGACTGCCCTTGCCGAAGCCTGCAAGGAGACGGGAGGCATGATCCGCAACTATACGGCCGCTCCCCTCTTCGCCTCCGGAGAAAGGAAAGGACACCATCAATGGCTTATAGAATGGGACGCGCCGCCGAAAGACCTCGACAACTTCGCCGAAATCCTCGACCGAAAACTGAGAACGGTCAATTCAGACTACGACGCGAAAAGGTCGCACTCAATCTTTCTTGACCGTCTGGAGGTTATCACCGCGCAGAGCGGTCTTTTCGACAAATGGCTCAAGACCGTAGGCAACCTTAAGCTCGGAGGGCAACGGAAAGTGCCCCGACTGAGCAACGACCGACATATCATCGACGCGCTTCTTGCCCTCAATGGCTGACCGACTCCCCAATATACAAAAAAGCACTACATCCGCCACTATGATATTCTGAAGAATAATGCAAGGCCCGGTCCGTCGGATTCAATCCGACAACCGGGACTTGGCTCATAAAACAAAAAACTTTGCGAAATATCTATCCATGTCCCCCTATTTCATATCGGGGAGGCATTCTATTACTTTGCCTGAAGGCGAAGCACTCTCGAAGCATAGTCGTTGCGCTTGTTGTAGTCAACGTTATGGTCGAGTGGCATCTCAAGACCATTCTCCATCAAGAATTTACCCGTAAAGGCTTTTCCTTCGTAGGGAAGCGGCTCATTGTCGATGCGGTTGAGCTCCGTGACGACGTAGCTCTTTTCGGGATCAAGACCTGCCATGGCTATGCGGGGAAGCTGCTGGCCATGGAATGTCTCTGTCTTCCACCAATAGAACACGGCCTCATCCTTGTCGGGGGCGACCATCATCAAAGAAGCCGCGCCCTTCTTGTCGAATGGGGAAAGAAGACGATACATGTCGCCCTGCTGCACCACCGGACAAATCTCCTTATATTCGGCGATAGCCTTCTTGCATTGGGCCACCTCTTCGGGAGTCATGTTCTTTGGCTGTATCTCCATACCGAGTCTGCCGCTCATGGCCACGTCGATACGGTATTTCAGAGAGGTATTGCGGAAGGTCTGATGGTTGGGAACGGCGCTGATATGGCTTCCCATCACGACCGGCGGGAAGAAATAGCTCGTGCCCCATTGCATGTAGACGCGCTGGAGGGCATCCGTGTTGTCGCTTACCCAGAATTCATCAAACCAAGGGAGGAACCCGTAGTTGGCCCTGCCTCCGCCTGAGGCACACGCCTGAATAGTCACGTCGGGATACTTGGCACGGATACGGTCCATGACGTTTGCAAACCCCTTGTGGTAGTCAACGTAGAGATGGCTCTGGTTGTCTTTCGTAAGATATTGCGACCCGTGGTTCATTATCGGGGCATTGGCGTCCCATTTGATATAGTCGATGCGTGGATACTTGCCCAAAAGGGTGTCTACCATATTAAACATGATATCTTGCACCTTGGGATTGGCAAGGTCGAGCACGACCTGCGTGCCTCCGCGCCCTTGCATAAGCTCGCGTCCGGGAGCCTTGATGACCAGTTCGGGATGCTTTTCATAAAACTCGGATTTGGTGTTGCTCATTTCCGGCTCAATCCAGATTCCGAATTTAATGCCGTTCTTGTCGGCCTCGTCAAGAAGACCGTTGATGCCTTTTGGAAGCTTTTTGGTGTCAACCACCCAATCGCCGAGAGAAGTGGAGTCGTTGTTGCGAGGATATTTGTCGCCAAACCATCCGTCGTCCATGACGAAAAGCTCGCCTCCCATTCCGGCAATATCCTTCATCATATTGGCCATTCCCCCTTCATTGATGTCGAAATACACGCCTTCCCAGCTGTTGAGCAAAATCTTGCGCAATTCCTTCCCGTTGTGGATCACGTGTTCACGGCCCCATTTATGGAAATTACGGCTTGCCCCGCTAAGGCCATCGTCGGAATATGTCAGCGCAAGCACGGGGGTCGTGAAAGTCTCCCCTTTCTTAAGATGATAGGCGGAGTTTTCCTCATTGATGCCGGCGAAGAGCTGATGGTAGTCGCTCTCATCTGTATCGATACGGAGCTTGTAGTTGCCGGTATATGCCAGGGCGGCTCCGATCACGCGGCCCTCATTCTCGCGGGGCTTTCCGTCGAGCGAAATCATCACCTCGCCGTGGGCCGTGTGTGAATTTCTTCCGCCGTCCTTATTCTTTATGACCTTCATTCCGTGGGTCAGCGGCTCGGTCTCTACGTTTGCCTCGTTTGCCCAGGAGCCGTAGAGCGACGACAGCCATGCATCGTTGCGACGGATCGGAAGATAACCGGAATTATACTGGTTGAGGGTTACAGTGCCTTTTTCCCCATTGATGGTCTCGGTCCAGGCTTCTATGACGTCGGCATCGGGGTATGTCTTGTAGTTGAGTTTGACTGTCAAGGGATGCACCTTGTCGCGCATGGTGACGGTCGTGATGTTGGCTCCATCTTTCTGCGTCGTCGAGACGTCTTCCATAGCCATGTCGAGAATCATGTCGCCATTTTCGTGGACAACGGCCATCGCCGACTCATGCTCCGGGAAATTCCCATAGAAAGGGAATGCCGACATTTTCTTCATTCCGGCATTGTCAAGAGCCTCAATTTCCGAAGGATTGAGGGCTGCGCCATAATATAGGAAATTCAACGCCCCTCCTTTTTCGCCGTCGAGCACGAGGGAAGTTGATGGGGTTGACACATGGATCTTTTCCGCATATGCGTTGCCACAAGCCATCGACAAAGCGCAAAACGCCAATGACGCGCGGAAAGCTGCAGTGCAGGAGATTTTCAGGGATGATGTATTCATTAAAATGAAGTTGTCTAAACTAATTTGATTTGTGAAATTTTTTAAGGAAAATAACGAT